>JADMIO010838852.1_pt1 | contig 96630 bp, 73 predicted proteins | sample 8958161 | NCBI WGS metagenome assembly JADMIO01 (sample SAMN16585339, study PRJNA669376) | soil metagenome | isolation source: Crop rotation soil | place: USA: Cullars Rotation, Alabama | collected 2011
CGCGACAACTTGTCCACGTGGAATTCTAAGCTTAGGATCCCAATGTGCTGGAAAGCAGGTCGCGAGCATCACGGGTACCGCTTGAACTTCGTGAAGTCGGGCTTGCGCTTCTCGAGGAACGCTTCCTTGCCTTCGCGACCCTCGTCGGTCGTGTAGTACATGAGCGTCGCCGAGCCGGCGAACGCCATCATGCCGGCCTGACCGTCGCAGTCGGCGTTCATCGCCATCTTGAGGAAGCGCAGCGCCGTCGGCGACAGCGCGAGCATCTCGCGGCACCACTGGATCGTTGTTGCCTCCAGCTCGGCGAGCGGCACGACCGTGTTGACGAGGCCCATGTCGAGCGCCTGCTGCGCGTTGTACTGGCGGCACAGGAACCAGATCTCGCGCGCCTTCTTCTGGCCGATGACGCGCGCCAGGTACGAGCTGCCGAACCCGGCATCGAAGCTGCCGACGCGGGGGCCCGTCTGGCCGAAGCGTGCGTTGTCGGCGGCGATCGTGAGATCGCAGACGAGGTGAAGGATGTGGCCGCCGCCGATCGCGTAGCCCGCGACCATCGCGACCACCGGCTTCGGCAGGTAGCGGATGCGCATGTGGAGGTCGAGCACGTTGAGGCGCGGGATGCCGTCGGTGCCGACGTAGCCGCCGGTGCCGCGCACGCGCTGGTCGCCGCCCGAGCAGAATGCCTCGGTGCCTGCGCCCGTGAGGATGACGGCGCCGATCTTCTCGTCGTCGCGCACGTCGTCGAACGCGCGGATCATCTCGGCGATCGTGCGCGGCCGGAACGCGTTGTGAACCTCCGGCCGGTTCATCGTGATCTTCGCGATGCCTTCGGCGCAGGTCTCGTAGATGATGTCCTCGTAGCCACTGCGTCGCGTCCAGGTGATCGATTCAGTCATGACGTCCTCCGAGTTTGGCCCGTGCGATCGGTGCTGGGGTCGTGTAGAGCTCGTGCGCCGTGCGGCGCAGGTCGCGTGCACCGGTCGCGGCGACCGGTGCGTGAATCACGGTGGTTCCGGGTGTCGCGAGCGCGGCGGCAACGGCCGCGCCGACCGCCGCGGGAGATGACGCGAGCACGGCACGCGCGCCGAGCGCCGTGGCGACCGCGACCGGATCGACATCGGGTGCCGTCGTCCAGTGACGCGCGAATGCATCTCCCTCGAGTGGCGTGTGCGCGATCGGCAGCCCGTCGAAGATCCGGCCGCCCGCATTGTCGACGACGACGATCGCGAGCGGCGCCGTCGAACAGCGCGCCGCGACGAGACCACCGATGTCGTGGACGAAGCTGACGTCGCCGAGCACGAGCAGCGTCGCTCGACCCGCGCGGGTCGCTCCGGCGGCCGATGCTACGAGGCCATCGATCCCGGCCGCGCCGCGCTGTGCGAGCACGGGCCGCCCAGCTCCGTTCGCGACGACATGGTCGATCACCCGGATCGGCAAGCTGTTGCCGAGCTGGAGCTGCGCACCCGCTGGCATCGCGGCGATCGCCGCGCGCATCACCGCGTGCTCGCCGTCGGGGTGCGCCGCGAGTGCGTCCTCGGACGCCGCCGCAGCACGCGCCTCGCGCTCGCGCCACGCCGCGAGCCATGTCCGGCTATCGGACGACAGCTCCGAGCGAACCGAGACGCGCCGCGCGAGCGCAGCGACAGCCGGCGCGACCTCGCCGAGGATCACGCCGCGCGCCGACGAATCGGCGTCGTGCCAGGTGTGACCGGCGAGGATCCAGCGCTGGCCGGCGCGCGCGGACCACGCGGGCCAGCTCGCGGCGACCGGCTCGGCACCGAGCTGGATCACCAGAGCGGGCGCAGCGAGATCATCGGCGGCGATTAGATCCGCGTGGTCGACCATCACGACCTCGGACGGCCGCGCACCGAAGCGGAGCTGGCTCGAGGCCTCGGCGAGGATGGGGTACCCCGCGCGCACCGCGAGATCGAACACCGCGTCGCGCGCCGCCGCGAAGGCCACCGGCATCGCACCAGCGACGATCACGCCGCGCGGCTCGCGCTCGATCGCAGCGGCGAGCACATCGAGCGCCGGCGGATCCGCCTCGAGACGCGGCGGCGCGATCAGCGTCGCGCTGCGCCCGGCCGATTCGAGCTCGACGACGAAGCGCGCGAGCGCACGCTCGGACTCGGTGGCCGGCGCGGCCGGCTCGAGCGGCTTGCGCAGCGGCAGCTCGACGTGCACCGGCCCGGGATGCGGCCCGAGCGCGAGCGTGATCGCCTGGATCACCTTGCGGCGCGCCGCGCGGAACGCGAGGTCGCTCGCCGCCGGCGCGCCGAGATCGAAGGCGCCCCGCACGAACGTGCCGTACAAGCCGATCTGATCGATCGTCTGCGACGCGCCACACGCCTGCAGCTCCGGCGGCCGATCCGCGGTGATCGCGATCAGCGGAATGCCGGCCATGCTCGCCTCGACGAGCGCCGGCAGGTAATGCGCAGCCGCGGTACCGCTCGTGCACACGATCGCGACCGGGACGCCCGTGGCCCGCGCGCATCCGAGCGCGAAGAACGCCGCGGCACGCTCGTCGATGATCGTGACGAGCTCGATCCGCGACTCGCCGGCGAGCGCCGCGACGAGCGGCGTCGACCGCGAGCCCGGGCTGATCACGCAGGTCGCGACACCCGCATCCGCGAGCGTCGATACGACGAGCCGCGCCCACAGCGTCTGGACGGCTGCACTCACCGCACGACTCCGAGCGCGCCGAGCATCGCGCGCAGCTTGAGCTCGGTCTCCGCGAGCTCGCGATCCGGATCCGAGCCGGCGACGATGCCGGCGCCGGCCCACAGGTACGCGCGGTTGCCGTCGATGACGCCCGAGCGGATCGCGACCGCGAGCTCGCCGTTGCCGTCGAGATCGAACCAGCCGACCGGCGAGGCGTACCAGCCGCGCGCGACCGGCTCGTGATCGCGGATCCAGTCGAGCGCGACGTTCGTCGGCGTGCCGCCGACCGCCGGCGTCGGATGCAGGCGCGCGACCAGCTCCAGTACGTGCCGTGGCTCGCGCAGCGTCGCGCGGAACGGCGTGTGGAGATGCAGCACGTGGCGGAGCGCCCGCACCGCCGGCTCGGCCGGCGCATCGACGCTCGCGCCCGCTGCCTCGAGCGCCGCGCGGATCGCGTCGACGACGAACGCGTGCTCGCGGCGATCTTTGGCACTGCCGAGCAGTGCATCGGCCGCGCCGTCATGATCGGCGCGCGTCGTACCCGCCAGCGCATCGCACGTGACGACATCGCCGTCGCGCTGGATCAGCCGCTCGGGCGTCGCCGCGACGAGCGCGGCCGCACCGGTCGGGCGCAGCACGAGCCGCACGCAGTCGGGATGCCGTTCGTCGAGCGCGGCGAGCAGGCCGGCCACGCGGATCGGCGACGCGAGCGCGACGCTCGTCGTGCGTGCCGCGACGACCTTCGTACAGCGCCCCTTCGCGATCGCATCGGTGATCGACTCGATCTGCGTGCGCCACGCACCCGCCGGCGCGCGGTGCACCTCGATCATCACCGGCTGGTCCTGCACGACCGTGGCTGCGAACGCTGCCCGAAACTTCGCGAGCTCGCGCTGCCACTTCGCCGCATCGCGAGCCGCCGCCGCATCGACGGCCAGCAGGAGCGACGCCGCGGCACCGTCGCGCACGTACGTCCAGCGCGGCAGCACGAACCAGGCATCGCCGAAGCCGCGCCACGGCGCGCGATCCGCCGCACCCGGCCAGAACGCCGCACCGCCGACGAAGCGCGGACGTGCACCGACGATCCGCAACGCGCGCGCCTGGGTGACGACATCCGTCCAGCGCTGCTCGCCGGATCCCCGCAGCTCGCGCGTGATGCCGACGCCGGCGATCGTCAGCTCGCCCTGCGTCCACACGGCGAGCGGCACGTCCGGCCACGCGTCGACGATCGCCGCGGGCGCGACGATCGGAGCGGGCAGGGCGACGATCGTGATCGCATCGGTCGCCGCCGCGTTCGCGAGCCCTGCGGCGAGGTCGCGATCATCGATCGGGACGACGCGCCCCGGCTGCGCCGATTCAACAGCCGCGCCGATCGACTCTCCGCGTCGCTCCGCGACGCTGCGCGCCCCGGCGGGGCCGTGGCTTTCGATCACGACGACTCCCTCGGCGTGGCGACGAACAGCGTGCAGGCGCCGAACGTCAGTGGCACGACCTCGACGACGTGGAGGCCAGCCTCCTCCATCATCGCCGCGAACTCCTCCACCGGCGGAAACGCCGCGATCGACTTCTGCAGATACGCGTACTCGCGCGCGCCCGACAGCAGCGCGCCGAGACGCGGCACGACATGCCGCGTGTGAACCCGCGCGAACCAGCCGAGCACGCCGCGCCGCGGCTCCGTCAGCTCGAGCACCGCGACGCGACCGCCGGGCCGCACGACCCGCGCCATCTCGCGCAGCGCGCGCGGACGATCCGGGACGTTGCGGATGCCGAACGCGATCGTCGCTGCGTCCATCTCGCAGCTCTTGTGCGGCAGCTGCTGCGCATCGCCGATGACCAGCTCGACGCGATCGTCGAGCTTCTTGCGCGCGACCTTGTCGGCTGCGATCGCGAGCATGTTCTGCGAAGGATCGAGCCCGACCACCTTCGCGCCGGGACGCGCATCGGCGATCGCGATCGCGAGATCGCCAGTGCCGCTCGCGACATCGAGCACGCGCGGCTGTTCGCCGAGCTGCAGCGCGCGCACCGTGCGCCGCCGCCAGCCGTGGTCCATGCCGAGCGACAGCACGCGGTTGACGAAGTCGTAGCGGCGCGCGATCCGGTCGAACATCGCTCCGCTACCCAGCTTCGGGAGGTCGGGGGAAGCCTGCGCGTTCACGACACCCTCTCGAGCGACGCGAGGGCCACCGTCACCAGCGCATCGCGTGCAGGTCCCGCCGGCAGCTCGTCGAGAATCGCGAGCGAGCTGGCGACGTGATCCTCGGCGAGCGACCGCGTCGCCGCGAGCGCGCCCGTGGCACGCACGATCCCGGCGACCGCCGCGAGCTCCTCGCGCCGCGGCGTGTCCGTCGCGAGCAGCGTCTCGAGCCGGCCGCGCAGGCTCGCCTCGCGTTCGAGCGCGACGACGAGCGGGAACGTGACTTTGCCCTCGCGCAGATCGGCGAGCGGATCCTTGCCGGTATCGGCGCCGTAATCGAGCTCGTCGTCGACGGCCTGGAACGCGATGCCGAGGTGCAACCCGTAGCGTTCGAGCGCGGTCTCGTGCGCCGCGCCGAGGCCCGCGGCCCGCGCACCGGCGATCATCGCCCAGCGGAACAGCGCCGCCGTCTTGCCCTCGACGATCGCGAAGTAATCCTCGCGTGCACCGGCGAGCTTGCCGCGCCGCTCGAGCTGCACCGACTCCGCGACGATCATCTCGTCGATCACCGCGAGCATGCGGTCGAGCAGGCCGTCCACACCCGATGCCGCGATTCGCCGAAGCGCCGCGACGAGCAGCCAGTCGCCGGCAAAAATGGAAGCTGCATTCCCATACACGACGCGCGCGGCCGGCTGACCGCGCCGGCGATCCGCGACATCGACGACGTCGTCGTGGAGTAACGTCGCGCTGTGCACCAGCTCGACCGCCACCGCGAGCCCGCGCGCAGCCTCGGTGAACCCCTCGCCGAAACGCGTTGCGAGCGCGACGCACATCGGGCGCAGATGCTTGCCGCGCAGATCCAGGAGATGGTGCGCCGCCGCGTGGACGAGGCGTGCACCGCGCGGCACCGCGGAGAGCTCCGCCTCGAAGGCGCGCAGGTCATCGCGCACCCAGCGATCGAGATCGATCAGACGATCGCCGAGGCTGGGAGCGCCGCGCTGGTGGGAAACGCGTGCCAGACGATCGAGCACGGGGCCGGAAACCGCGAGCTGGCTCATGGCCCTGAGATGTACCGCATTCGTTCAAAGATTCTTGAAACTTCAGCGTAGAAACGTAACCCGAAGTAACAACAAGGGAATCGATAACTGCGCGCAGGCTCCTACAACGCCCTATCATAAGAAGTGGTGGCCAACGCGCGACGCCAGCGCGAACAGCGGCTCGTCAGCCGATGCCGCGTGCAGTTCGATCGGCCATCCGGCGCGGTGGAAGCCGAGACCGAGGACGTCTCCTCGCACGGCATGTTCATCCGCACCGAGGCGCTGTTGCCGCAGGGCGAGGAGACCGAGATCCGCTTATCGCTTCCCGACGGCGAATGCATCGTGCTCGCCGCGCGCGTCGCGCACATGCTGACGCCGTCGGCCGCGCGTGCACTCGGCCGCCATGCCGGCATGGGCTTCGAGCTGATCGGCCCCGACACGCCCGCGCGTCTCCAGCTGCGCGCGCACCTCGAGGGGCTGCGCACCGAGATCACCAGCCCGGGCCTGTCGACGGTGACCCAGGTGATGATCGTCGAGCCGAGCGCGCCGCTGCGCTCGCGCATGGCGCGCTGCCTCGAAGCCGCTGGCTTCCGCGTCACCGCCGTCGCATCGGCAACCGAAGCGCTCGAAGCGTGCACGGTCTGGCGCCCCGACTCGATCGTCGCCGCGGCGGCGATGCAGCACATGACCGGCATCGACCTCGCGTACGCGATGTCGGAGCACACGACGATCAGCGACGTACCGCTCGTGCTCACCGGCGAAGACGGCGACCTCGGCCGCCTCGAAGCGTTTCGCGCGGGCGTCCGCGACTACATCCCGGTCCCGTTTCTCGACGAGGAGCTCGTGATCCGCGTGCACCGCGTCGCCGCACCTGCGCCCGCGAACAGCCCGGGTCTGCGCGGCAGCCTCATCGACATCGGCCTCGGCACGCTGCTGTCGCTGTTCGAGTTCGAGCGCAAATCGGGGATCCTCTTGCTGCTGCGCAGCGGCGAGGTCGCACGCGTGTTCGTCGCCGACGGGCGCGTGTTGAAGGTAGAGTCGAGCTCGCCGAACGGATTGGTCCGGCCGAAGGATCGCTTGATGCGCCTGCTCGACTGGCGCGAGGGCCAGTTCGAATTCTCGCCCGCGGCCATCGGCGGAAAAGATGAAGTGGGTATCACCGTCACCCAGCTGCTCCTCGAACACGCGCGGCGGCTCGACGAAAGTCAGCCGATCCGCAAACAGTGAGGCCGGTCGCACCCGTCGCGATCAACGTCGCACCCGCGTCGCAGGTTTTCTGCGGAATGCAGATCAACAACAATCGGTTCCGCGGTCGATCCACCCATCACTGCCCTCACGACTCCTTAGATGCACATGCTTCGTCTCACCTGCACTCTGGGCGTCGTCGGCCTCGCAGTAGCTCCAGCCTACGCTGACGACGTCGTCGCGCCGACGCTGCGTGCGCACGCGGTTCGGCGCTCCGGGCCCGTCACGATCGACGGGCACCTGGATGAAAGTGTGTGGGATGCAGCGCCGAAGCACTCCGGCTTCACGCAGCGCTTTCCGAAGGACGGCATCAAGGCGAGCTACGAGACGCGGTTCGCGATCCTCTACGACGACGAAGCGATCTACGTCGGCGTGTGGGCCGACGATCCGGATCCGGCGAAGATCCGCCGCCTGCTCACGCGGCGCGACGTCGACTCGCCGGCCGACGCGATCGCCGTCGGCATCGACAGCTACAACGACAAGCGCACCGCCTACGTGTTCCAGCTCAACGCCGCCGGCGTGCAGCGCGACTGGTTGATGTTCGACGACTCGAACGCCGACGACACCTGGGACGCGGTGTGGACCGGCGACGTCTCGATCACCGACAAGGGTTGGACCGCCGAGTTCCGCATCCCGCTCAACCAGCTCCGGTTCGCCGGCAGCCGCGAGTCGCACGAGTGGGGCTTCCAGGTCTTGCGCGTCGTCTCGCACACGCAGGAGCAAGCGACCTGGTCGCCGTGGCCGCGCTCGGCCAGCGAGGTCGTCAGCAAGTTCGGCGTCGTCGACGGCATCGATCATGTCAAGCCCGGGCGACGCCTCGAGCTGTTGCCGTACATGACCGGCGGCATCCAGCAGACACCGATCGAAGCCGGCGATCCGCTCAACAAGTCGGTGAGCGGCAGCGGCAACGTCGGCCTCGATCTCAAGTACGGCCTCGGTCCCGCGTTCACGCTGTCGGCGACGATCAACCCGGACTTCGGCCAGGTCGAAGCGGATCCGTCGCAGGTGAACCTCTCGGGCAACGAGCTGTTCTTCGCCGAGAAGCGGCCGTTCTTCCTCGAGGGCATGGATCTGTTCAGGCTGCCGATCGGCCCCGGCGACAACCCGGTCGAAGGCGCGTTCTACTCGCGCCGCATCGGTGCGCCGGCGCCGGGTCTGCCCGACGACTACCAGTACATGAACGCGCCGGCGTCGACGCGCATCTACACGGCGGCAAAGCTCACCGGCAAGACGCACGGCTGGTCGGTCGGCGCGCTCGAGGCGGTCACCGGCGAGCAGGACGCGAAGATCATCGACGCCGACGGCAACATGCACGAGCCGATCGTCGCGCCGCTCACGAACTACCTCGTCGCACGCGTCAAGCGCGACCTGCGCGAAGGCAAGACGTCGATCGGTGCGTCGGCGACCGCGGTCAATCGCCAGCTCGACGGCACCGGGCTCGAGGGTCTGCTCCACGATCAGGCGTACACCGCAGGCGCGCAGTTCGAGCATCGCTGGGCGAAGAACGCGTGGGCCCTCTACTTCCACGCCGTCGGCAGCTACGTCCACGGCAGCGAGGATGCGATCGCCGAGACGCAGCTCTCGCAGCGCCACCTGTATCAGCGCCCCGATCGCACGAATAACCACTTCGATCCGACGCGCACGTCGCTCACCGGCAGCGGCATGACGTGGAAGATCGGCCAGCTCGGCGACACCAAGCACTGGCGCTTCGGGTTCGGCGGCGACATCCAGACGCTCGGCCTCGAGCTCAACGACATGGGGTTCCAGAACGGCTCCGATCGGATGGTCACGTTCTACTGGGGCGAGTACCACGACAACGAGCCCGGCGACGACGTCCTCAACTGGAACTTCAACTCCGACGTGTTCACGTACTCGAACCTCGAGCCGACGCTCGGCGATATCGGCTTCGAGTGCAACGGCCACGTGCAGCTCGTGAACTACTGGTCGCTCAACATGGGCTGCAACGCGACCACGAGCCACTACGCGTTGACCGCGATGCGTGGTGGTCCACTCCTGCGCCTCGACAACCGCTACAACGGCTGGATCAACATCAACACCGACAACCGCAAGGCGCTACAGGTCTCGATGTTCGTGCGCGCCGGCTGGACGCCCGCCGCCGACGAGCTCGACAACGGCGTCGAGCTCGGCGTGACGGTGCAGGCGCGCTCGAACATCGACGTCTTCCTCGGACCGAGCTGGTCGTACACGAACGATCCGATGCAGTACGTCGAGGAGGCGGCCGACGAGATGGGCCATCCGCACTACGTGTTCGCGCACATCGAGCAGAAGAACCTCGGCATGACGACGCGCGTGAACTGGACGTTCTCGCCGAAGCTGAGCCTGCAGGCGTACGCACAGCCGTTCATCGCGACCGGTCGCTACAGCGAGTACAAGGACGTCGATCACCCATACGCCGAGAAGTTCCGCGATCGGTTCACGCCGATCGATCAGCACGCGCGGCTCAACCCGGACGGCACGTTCCAGGTCAACCAGAACGGCATGTACAGCTTCACGCGCCCCGACTTCAGCTTCCGCCAGCTGCGCTCGACGGTCGTGCTGCGCTGGGAGTACCGACCCGGCTCGTCGATCTTCGCGATCTGGAGCCACGGTCGGACCAGCCAGACCGACGATGGGCGGTTCCGCCTCGGCGAGGACCTGCGGGGGCTCGCAGGCGCCGACCAGGAAAACCTCGTGATGGTAAAGGCGAACTACTGGATCGGCCTGTAGCGATTCCCTCGCTATAATGTGAGGTGATGCAGGGAGGCCCCGCCGAGTCGGCGGCCGCGAACGTTTTCGGCAAGTACTCGCTCGTCGCGAAGCTCGCGACGGGAGGGATGGCCGAGATCTATCTCGCGCGGCTGTCGGGCGCGGCCGGCTTCGAGAAGCTCGTGTGCATCAAGCGCATCCTTCCGCACCTCGCGAAGGAGAAGGCGCTCGTCGAGATGTTCCTCGCCGAGGCGCGCATCGCCGCGCAGATCTCGCATCCGAACGTGTGCCAGGTGTTCGAGCTCGGCGAGATCGACGGGCGCTACTTCATCGCGATGGAGTACCTCGAGGGCGTGCCGTTCTCGTGCTTCCGCCGGCGCGACATGTATCCGGCGCCGCCGGATCCGCGCCTCGTCGCCGGGCTCGGCATTCAAGCGTGCGAGGGCCTGCACCACGCGCACAACCTGAAGCGCACCGACGGTTCGCCGATGGAAGTCGTGCACCGCGACGTGTCGTCGAACAACCTGTTCGCCACCGTCGACGGTGTCGTCAAGGTGCTCGACTTCGGCATCGCGAAGGTCCAGGACGCGTCGGTGCGCACGTCGACCGGATCGGTCAAAGGCACGTACGCGTACATGGCACCGGAGCAGCTGCGCGGCGAACGCGTCGATCGCCGCACCGACGTATTCGCCGTCGGGATCGTGCTGTGGGAGCTGTTCGCGCGCCGCCACCTGTTCAAGCGCGAGACCGACTTCTTGACGTTCCAGGCGATCACGACGGATCCGATTCCCGACGTCGCCGAGCTCCGTCCGGACGTGCCGCCCGAGCTGTCGTGGGCGATCGCGACCGCACTGTCGCGCGATCGCGATCAACGGTTCCCGTCGACGCGTGCACTCGGCGAGGCGCTCGCGCAGAGCGTCGCCTCGATCGGCGGCGCGCTATCGGCGTCGCAGTTGAGCGACGAGGTCGCGCGTGCGTTCGAGGTGCGGCTGCGCGATCAGCAGGCGCTGCTCAGGATCGCGCGTGAAGGCGGCGTGCTGTCACTCGACGACGACCTCGGCCCCGCCGTCGGTCACGGCACCGAGATGATCACGACGCCCGTGTCGATGGTGAGCGGCATGGGCAAGTCGACGGTCGTCGAGATCTCCGTCCAGCCGAGCCAGAAGACGCCGATCCCCATGTACACGCCGCCGGGGCCGCGGTCGGTGACGATCGACGTCCCCAAACTGACGCATTCGTCGCGCTGGCCGGTCGTGTTGCTCGCCTTCCTCGCCGCCGCCGGCATCGGCGCCGCCGTCTACTTCGCGATGTTCCGCGATCAGCCGCGCGAGGTCACGGCATCGGCGGCACCGAGCGCGCCGACTCCGCCGGCTCCGCTGCCGCAGGCTCCGGTGACGACGCCCGACGCAACAATCGCCGCGCAGGCAACACCCGCCGTCGTCGACGCGGCCGTCGTCGAGACACCCGTCGATGCGCCCGTTCCGACAGTTGCCGACACGCGCACGAAGCCACCGACACCGACGCCAGTGAAACCAAAGCCTCAACCAGTGCAGCCGGCCGGACCACCAGGCTTCATCACGATCGATTCGTCACCGGTGTACGCGGTGATCTACATCGACGGTCGTCGTTACGGCGAGACACCGCTCGTACGTCAAGAACTGCCGCCCGGTCGTCACGCCGTGCGCGCGGTGTCGGCGTCGGGGACATCACAGAGCCTGACGATCAATATCGAGTCGGGAAAGGTCGCGCCGACGCGACGCATCGAGTGGTAGCATCGTTCGCATGCCGCTCAGGGGCGCATGCATGGCACTCGCCATGTTCGCTACCGTCGGCGCGACGGTCGGCGCGACGGCGCATGCCGACTCCGACACCGACAAGGCGAAGGCTGCCGTCGAGGCATCCGACTACATGGCCGCACGCACGGCGCTCGAAGCCGCGCTCGCGACGGGCGCCAACGGTCCCGAGCAGCTCGCCGAGATCTATCGGCTGAGCGGAGTGGTCGCCGGCGCGCTCGGCGATGCAAAGAAGTCGACCGAGGCGTTCCAGCGCTGCCTCGCGCTCGCCCCGAAGACGACGCTGCCTGCGGGCACGTCGCCGAAGATCGTGAAGCCGTTCACCGCGGCGCAGAAGACAGCGAACGACCCGCTGAAGATCAAGGCGGACACGTCGTCGACGCCACCGTCCGTGACGATCATTGTCGCGAGCGATCCGCTGTCGATGATCGCGCGCGTGCGCGTGCTCGTCGTCGTCGACAAGAAGCCGGAGCAGAAGATCGAGAAGCCGGCATCGGAGCGCACGACGATCGCGCTGCCCGCCGGCAAGCGGCTCGATCTGCGGATCGCCGCGCTCGACGACAAGGGCAACCGACTCGCCGAGCTCGGCACGACGGATGTGCCGCTCGTGATCGTCGGTCCGGGTGGCGACAAGGAGCCGGACGTCGTCGTCACGGCGCCGAAGGGCGAACCGCTGAAGCCGCCGCCGCCACCGCCGTCGCCGCGTCCGTTCGTGTTGCGTTGGTACACGTGGGCCGGTGCATCGGTCGTGTTCCTCGGCGCGGGCGCGTATTTCGGCTACGCGGCGCTGCAGGCCAAGAACGAGCTCGACGATCTCAACGCGACGAGCCCGAACCACACGTTCGATCAGGCGCAGGCGGTGGAGCAGCGCGCGCGCAATCGCGTGCTGTTCACGAACATCGCGCTCGCGACCGGCGGCGTGTTCGCGCTCGGCGCGGGCATCCTCTATCTGGCAACACCGAAGTCGACCGAGCGGCGCGTGGCGGTGACGCCCGTGCCGGGCGGTGCAGCGGTCGTGATGGGAGGGCACTTCTGATGAGACACCTCGCGGTCCTCGCTCTCGTCGCCGGCTGCTCGCTCAACGTCGACTACACGGGCACGTACTACCAGTGCGGCCCCGATAGCGAATGTCCCGACGGCTACGTGTGCAAGAGCGACGTGTGCATCCCGACGGAGCCCGCGCCGCAGGCGTGTGCGACGAGCCTCGCCGCGGGCGGCCAGCACACGTGCATGGTCCGCGGCGACGGTACCGTCTGGTGCTGGGGCCTGAACGACTACGGCCAGCTCGGCGACGGCACGGCGACCGACAGCGTGGTGCCCGTGCAGGCGGCGAACGTCGTCGGTGCAACTGCGGTCGCGAACGGCGAGTACCACAGCTGCGCGATCGTCGCCGGCGGCGCGGTGCAGTGCTGGGGCCACAACGACGAAGGCGAGCTCGGCGATGGCACGAACAGCGATAGCCGCGCGCCGGTCTCGGTGAAGAATCTCACCGGCGTCACGGCGCTCGCGGTGGGCTGGTACCACACGTGCGCACTCGGCGCCGGCGGCGTCGTGTCGTGCTGGGGCTCGAACGACTACGGCGAGCTCGGCGATTCGGGGACGTCGGATCACAACGTGCCCACGGCGGTCCCGAACCTGGTCGCGAAATCGCTCGTGGCCGGCGGTGAAGCGACGTGCGCGATCGATATGTCGAACAACCTGTGGTGCTGGGGCGCGAACTATCGCGGCCAGCTGATGACGGGCGACACGAATACCGTCGAGAAACCCACGGTGATCAGCTCGATCACGAACCCGGCGATCGTCGCCATGGGTGGGCAGCATACGTGCGTCGTGACGATGGCCGGTGGCGTGCTGTGCGGCGGCGATAACTCGAACGGCCAGCTCGGCAACGGCGACTACACGATGACGACGATGCCGGTGACCACGCCGGTCGGCGCGAAGATCGTGTCGTTCGCGCTCGGCTACCAGCACTCGTGCGCGCGCGACAGCGACGATCGCGTGTGGTGCTGGGGCTCGAATGGCGACGGCCGTCTCGCCGACGGCGACGACAGCGGCCAGCCGTATCCGGTGCTCTCGACGCTGACGAACATCGCGGAGATCGCGACCGGCGACGACTTCACGTGCGCGCGCGACAAGGCCGGCGCGATCTGGTGCATCGGCTTCAACGGCCATGGCCAGCTCGGCAACGGCCATCGCATCACGCAGGGCGCGCCGGTTCCGGTCGCCGGCCTCTCGAACGTGCGGGCACTGACGGCGGGCGGCGCATTCACGTGTGCCGTCGACAGCGCGAACACGGCGCGCTGCTGGGGCGAGGGCAACAACGGCGAGCTCGGCGACGGCGCGTATGTCACACGCGGCAAGCCGGTCACCGTCAGCCTCGCGAACATCGATCAGATCGCGGGCGGTGGCGATCATGCGTGCGCGATCACGATGGACAAGACGGCGATGTGCTGGGGCGGCAACTACAACGGTCAGCTCGGCGATGGCACGGGCGCGCAGCGCGGCACGCCGGCTCCGGTGAAGAACCTCGGCCCCGCGACCGCGATCGCGGCCGGCGACGTACACACGTGCGCGCTCGCGAAGGGCGGCGTCGCGTGCTGGGGCAGCGGCGATAACGGCCGGCTCGGCAACGGCTCGACGACCACCTCGACGATCCCGGTCGTGATCCCGACGCTCGCCGGTGCCACCGGGATCGCGGCCGGTGCGGCGCACAGCTGCGCGATCACGAGCGCCGGCGGCGTGATGTGCTGGGGCTACAACGGCTACGGCCAGCTCGGCACCGGCAACACGAACGATCTCAGCGCGCCGACGCAGGTGCCCGGGCTGACGGCGGGCGTCGTCGAGATTCACGCGCGCAATCACCGCACGTTCGTGCGCAAGGACGACGGCACCGTGTGGGGCTGGGGCTACGGCTGCGACGGCAGCATCGGCTCCGACGACGCGAAGTGCTCGGTCAACGTCGCGCCCATCCAGGTCATGAACGTGGCGAACGCGACGAAGATCGCGGCCGGCTGGGATTCGAGCTGTGCGCTCGAGATGAACGGCAGCGTGTGGTGCTGGGGACCGAACTGGTTCGGCCAGACGGGCGACGACTCGTACGAGACGCGAACCCACGCCGTGCAGGTGATGGCCGACGCCGTCGACATCGCCGCCGGCGGCAGCCACGTCTGCGCGCTCAAGCGCGACAAGACGGTCGCGTGCTGGGGCCACGACGGCGAGGGCGAGCTCGGCGACGGTGTGCTGACGTCCTTCGATCCTGATCCTGCGCGTCTCGTCTGCGAGTGATCATGCGAGCTCTTCTCCTTAGCTTCCTGGCGGCGTGTTCGCTGAACGTCGACTACACGGGCACGCTCTACAAGTGCGGGCCCGAGGGCGAGTGCCCCGACGGCTACACGTGCCGCGAAGACGTGTGCGTGCCGACCGAGGGCATTCCCGTGACGTGCGGCGCGTCGGTTACCGTCGGCAACGACCACACGTGCGCCGTGCGCAGCGACAACACCGTGTGGTGCTGGGGGCGCAACGATCAGGGCCAGCTCGGTGACGGCACCGCATCCGATAGCGCGACGCCCGTGCAGGTCACCGGCCTCGCCGACATCAAGCAGGTCGTCGCGGGCGCGCTGCACACGTGCGCGCTGTCGTCGGGCGGCGCCGTGTCGTGCTGGGGCGCGAACGGCTCGGGCCAGCTCGGCGACGGGTCGACGAGCGACTCGCGCACGCCGGTCGCGATCACCACGCTCACGGGTGTCACCGCGATCTCCGTCGGCGACGCGCACAGCTGCGCGCTGCTCTCGACGGGCGCCGTCGATTGCTGGGGCGAGAACATGGACGGCCAGCTCGGCGACACCACGACGACCAAGCACGGCACGCCGGCGCCGGTGACCGGCCTCGCGAACATCAAGCGCGTCGTCGCGGGCGGCCGCATGACGTGCGCGATCGACGGCGCGAACGCACTCAGCTGCTGGGGCGCGAACGAGCACGGCCAACTCGGCGACGGCACGATCGTGAAGCAGCCGATGCCGACCGCGGTCGCGATCCCCGACATCGTCGACGTCGGCGTCGGCGGCGATTTCATGTGCGCGGTGACGAGTGCCGGCGACGTGTTCTGCACCGGCGGCAACGCCGCGGGGCAGCTCGGCATCGGCACGACGACGTCGTCGATGACACCGATGCGCGCGAACCTGCCGGCGAAGGCGCTCGCGATCGAGGCCGGCTTCGCCCACATCTGTGCGCGCGACGATCAGAAGCGCGCGTGGTGCTGGGGCGACAACGCGAGCTTCAAGAGCGCGAACGGCATCGACGAGAGCGATCAGTCCGTGCCGACGCTCACCCTGTTCACCGCCGATGTCGCCGACGTCGCGGCGGGCGGTGGGCACACGTGCGTGCACACGACCGCCGGCGGACTCGAGTGCCTCGGCTTCAACCTGCGCGGCCAGCTCGGCACCGGCAAGCGGACCTCGCAGAGCTCTCCGCAACCGGTCCCCACGGTCGCGGGCGCCGCGGCGCTGTACCTCGGCGGCGGGCGCTCGTGCGTGAAGGGCGGCGACGGCTCGATCACGTGCTGGGGCGAGAACAACGACGGCGAGCTCGGCTCCGGCGGTCTGTTCGACGTGCCGCATCCCGTGACGCTCGGTGGCCTCGGCGACGTCACGTCGATGGCGATGGGCGACAACCACGGCTGCGCGCTGCGCAAAGACGGCACCGTGCTGTGCTGGGGCCGCAACGAACAGGGACAGGGCGGCAACGGCACGCTGTCGAGCGGCGCATCGCCGCGCGCCGTCATCGGCCTCGCCGGTCCGGTCACGCAGCTCGCCGCCGGTGGCACGCACACGTGCGGCGTCGTCGGCACCGGCGTGCAGTGCTGGGGCGACGATCTCGACGGGCGGCTCGGCAACGGCGGCTCGACGGACTCGAGCATGCCGGTCGCGGTGATGAACCTGACGGGCGCCGTGTCCGTCACGACAGGCCTCGATCAGACATGTGCGATCAAGAGCGATCGCACCGTCACGTGCTGGGGCGCGAACGACTTCGGGCAGCTCGGCAACGCGACGTCGACGAACAGCGCGGTGCCCGTTCCGACGATGGTGCTGACCAACGTCGACGAGCTGGCCTCGCACGGCGACTTCAACTGTGCGGTCCAGCAGGGCCAGGCGTACTGCTGGGGAGCCGGCGCCTCCGGCCAGATCGGCGACGGCGGCGCCGTGAACCGCAACGTGCCGAAGCTGGTCTCGAACCTGTCGACGGTCATGCACGTCACCACGGGCATCGTGCACGCCTGCGCGCTCAAGACCGACAACACGGTGTGGTGCTGGGGTTCGAACGCGAACGGTCAGCTCGGCGACGGCTCGTACTCGACGCACCTCAATCCGGTGCAGGTGCCGAACCTGCTCGCCGTCGAGATCGCGGCCGGCGAGCTGCACACGTGCGCGCGCAAGATGGACAACACCGTCGTGTGCTGGGGCATCGACATCAGCGGCGAGCTCGGTGACGGTGTCACGCAGCCGGAGCGCCCGGTCTCGCCGACGCTGATGTGCCCGTAGCGCCGCTACTTCCGCGGAGGCGGAGGCTTGAGCTTCTCCCACGGCGCCGTCGCGCCGAGGTACTCGCCCCACTCGAAGCCGGAGTCGTACATCGTCTTCATCTGCGCCGGATCGAGGATCTTGCCGATCTGGCCGTTCGCGTCGGTGAGGATGCCGCCGAGGCCACCCGCGAAGTCCAGCCAGCCGGCGACGTTGCGCTCGTACGGCGACAGCTGGCCGTCCTGGATCGCCTTGTTCGTGTACGTGAGGACGTCGTCGTAGACCTTGTCGAATGCCTTGTCGAGCTTCGCCGATTGCTCGGGCGTGACCTTCGCCTTCTCCTCGGCGATCTTCCGCATCTCGGCGACGCGATCGCGCGGGCCCGCAAGGCCGAGCTTGATCAGCGGCACCATGCGCGCGCGGTACTCCTCCTCGGTCTCGTTTTCGCCGCGGCCCCATTTCGCGCCGAACTCCTCGGTGTTGCGCGCACGCCGCTCCATCCGCGTTTCCTGCTTGTCGGGCGGCAGCGTCGGCACCTGGCCGGCCGAGATGTCGACCTTGGCATCGCGGTTCTTCTTCACCGCATCCGACCACACGTCCGTCGGCGGCGCCGGGGTCGGCTCTGCGGTCGCGACCTGGGTCGGCTTTGCGGCCGCGGCCTCGTCGCGCTCGGCGCGCAGCGAGCGGTTTTCGAAGTACAGGTACAGGGACGCTGCGACCCCCAACGCCGTGGTCGCACCGAGGATGGCCGTCGTACGTGCCATGCGTGCAGGCTAGCATCGCGAACGGACGCGATCGCCTCGACGTTTGGCGAGGTTTGCCGCGGCTAACGCATCGGATTTACCGAGGATCATTCGTGAGTGATGCGTTGTACGGCCGTTTGGACCCACGTTATAAGGACGTAACTACGTGACGGATGACTACCGCGAAGGCGGGACGCTGATCCTGCAGCGTCCACTCGGCTCGGTCGACGAGAAGAAGCCGAGCAGCGGTGAGGCATGCCTCGTCAACCTGCATCCACCCGGTCCCGACATCGGCCGGCGGATCCCGCTCGTCAACGATCAGTACATCGTGGGTCGCGACAGCGAGGCGGCGTTCGTCGTGAGCCGCAGCTCGGTCTCACGCCAGCACGCGCGGCTGTTCACGGACACCGACGGCGCGTGGTGGGTCGAAGACCTCAAGTCGACGAACGGCACGTTCGTCAACGAGATGCGCCTGACCTCGCCGCAGCAGCTCACCGATTCGGACCAGGTCCGGTTCGGCGACGCGATCTACAAGTTCCTGTCGGGCTCGAACATCGAGAGCGCGTACCACGAGGCGATCCACAACATGGCCATCCAGGATGGCATGACGGGGATCCACAACAAGCGCTACTTCATGGAGTTCCTCGAGCGCGAGATCGCCGTGTGCCATCGCCACGGCCATCCGCTCACGCTCGTGATGTTCGACGTCGATCATTTCAAGAAGGTGAACGACAGCTTCGGCCACCTCGCCGGTGACGCCGTGCTGAAGGACCTCGCGACGCGCATCCGCCCGCGCATCCGGCGCGAGGACCTGTTCGCCCGCTACGGCGGCGAGGAGTTCGCGTGCGTCCTGCCGTCGACGGCGCTCGGCGGCGGCATCGTGTTCGCCGAGCACCTCCGCACGATCATCGAGGAGAAGCCGGTGATCTTCGACGCGCAGACGATCGCGTTCACGATCAGCCTCGGGGTCACGACGCTGCACCGCGAGACGGGCGTCGACCCGGCGGGCCTCATCAAGCGTGCGGACGACAACCTGTACGCGGCCAAGCGGGCGGGGCGGAACCGGGTGGTTCCGAGCCTTCAGGACCTGATCCCGAACCCGTAAGTGGTCAGCGGGCCCGGTTCATGGCAAACCATGCCGCCATGATCGCGGCCAAGACGCTCGAGGATCTCGGTTGGCCGACGCTCGTCGACCACTGGGCCCGCCGCTGCGCGACCAAGCGCGGCGAGGCGGTCGTGCGCGCGTCGCAGCTGTTCGACGACGTCGCTGCGGCGCGCGAGCGTGCGGCCGAGATCACCGAGGCGCGTGGCCTGGCCTCGCGGGACGCCGCGCTGCCGCTCGGTGGCATCGCGGAGATCGCGACGGCGATCGCCCGCGTGCGCAAGTCGGCCGCGCTCGACGCGCCCGAGCTGGTCGCGGTGGCCACCACCGGCCGCTCGCTCGCCAAGCTGCGCGCCCATCTGCGCGAGCACGAGGAGGTCGCGCCGAAGCTGCGTGCGCGCAGCGAGACGATCGCGGACCTCGGCCACGTCTATCACCCGATCCTCGAGGCGTTCGATCCGGACGGCCGGCTCGTCGATCACGCGAGCGACGCGCTCGGCCCGCTGCGCCGCGCGCTCGCCGCGATCAAGAGCCAGCTCGAGAAGCGGATGTCGACGCTGCTCTCCGACGAGCGGTTCGCGCCGTACCTCCAGGACTCGTACTACACGCAGCGCGAGGACCGCTACGTGCTGCCCGTCCGCACCGACGGCAAGGGGTTCGTGCGCGGCATCGTCCACGGCAGCTCGCAGAGCGGCCAGACGCTGTTCATCGAGCCCGAGGAGATCGTCGAGCTCAACAACAAGGCCAAGCTCGCCGAAGCCGAGGTGCTCGACGAGGAGCGCAGGATCCTCGTGAAGTTCTCGGGCTGGGTCGCCGAGGAAGCCGACGCGTTCGACGCCGCGCTCGCCGCCGCCGAGACACTCGACGTGATCGCCGCCGCCGCGATCATGGCCGACGACACGGTGTCGTCCGAGCCGATCATCGACGACGCGCCGCGCGTCGGGCTGCTCCACGCACGGCATCCGCTGATGCTCCTCGCGGATCGCCGCTGCGTCGCGAACGACGTCACGGTCGCCGCCGGCGCGACGCTCCTGATCTCCGGCCCGAACGCCGGCGGCAAGACGGTCGCGCTGAAGACGACCGGGCTCGCCGCGGTGATGACGCGTGCGGGCCTGCACCTCACCGCCGAGAGCGGAAGCGTGATGGGCTGGTTCCCGGACGTCCGCACCGACATCGGCGACGCGCAGAACCTCGACAAGGATCTGTCGACGTTCAGCGGCCACATGGTCAACCTGCGCGAGCTGCTCGCCACCGCAGGCTCCGGCTCGCTCGTCCTCATCGACGAGATCGCCGTCGGCACGGATCCCGATCAGGGCGCGGCGCTCGCACAGGCCGTCCTCGAAGCGCTCGCCGCACGCGGCGTCACCGCGATCGTCACGACGCACTACGATCGCCTGAAGGCTCTCGGTGCCACGGACGCGCGGTTCGCGAACGCTTCCGTCGGCTTCGACATGGGCCGCCTCGAGCCGACGTTCAAGCTGCACATGAACACGCCGGGCAGCTCCGGCGCGCTCGCGGTCGCGCGCCGCATGGGCATCGCCGCCGACGTCGTCGAGCGTGCGCGCGAGCTGATGGGCCCCGCCGTCGCGCGCGTCGACGAGCTGCTCGCGTCGGTCGCCGATCAGCGCCGCCGCATCGAGGAGGAACGCGCTGCCCTCCTCGCCGAGCTCGAGGCCGCCGAAGCCGATCGCGCCGCCTCGCGCGCCCAGCGCGACAAGATCGCGAGGAGCTACGAGAAGCAGACGCGCGCCGCGCACGGCGAAGCGCTCGCCGCGCTCAAGGCCGCGCGCCGCGAGATCGAGGACATCCGCCGCGTCCTGCGTGCGAAGGCGGCCGCCGAAACCGCGTCCGTCGAGGACGTGAAAGCAGCGACCCGCAAGCTCGTCGAGCCGGGGTCGCTCGTCGCGCAGCACGAGCCGAAGCGGCAGCTGCCGCCGGGCACGCCGGCCACGCCCGACAAGATGGTGCAGGGCGCCCCGGTGATCGTGCCGCGCCTCGGACGCGCCGAGGTCGTGTCGCTGATGCCCGACGAGAAAGTCGAAGTCCGCGTCGGACAGATGCGGGCGATCGTGCCGATCAAGGACGTGCTCCTCGATTCACACCGCGCCGCCCGCCGCGCCGCCGAGCGCAACGCCGCGCCCGCGATCGAGCCGCCACAGCAGCCGCCGATCCAGCTCGTCGAGGGCATGCCCGCGGGCGGCCGCGCGAACGCGCGCACGATCGACACGACCGTCGACGTCCGCGGCAACCGCGTCGACGAGGCGGTCGCTCAGGTCGATCGGTTTGTCGACGAGAGCCTGATGGCGGGCCGCGACACCGTGTTCGTGATCCACGGCCACGGCACCGGCGCACTGCGCAGTGCCGTCCGCCAGCACCTCCAGACCCACAAGGCGATCGACACGGTGCGTCCCGGCGAGCAGAGCGAGGGCGGCGACGGCGTGACGGTCGCGTTCCTCAAGGGCTGAGCACCTCGCGTGCTACGCTGCCGCCGTGGAGCGGGACGTAGCGGAGCGCTTCGTGCTCGAGACGGTGCCGTGGGAGACGTACGTCGCGATTCGCGACGCTTTCGATGACGGAGATGTCCGGGTATCGATGACGTACCTCGACGGCCGGCTCGAGCTATCGAGCCCCGCCCTTCGGTGCGAAGCAGACAGTCTGCTCGCGCGGTTGCTGCACGCATGGTCGGAGGAGTGCGATGCCGACCTTCGCGCGTTCGGACGCACGACCTTTCGTGACGAACACCAGCAAAGCGGTGTCGAGCCGGACATGTGCTACACGCTGGGTCCTCTGCTCGACGGCGCGCCGCCGCACCTCGCGATCGAGCTCGTGCCCTCCGAGCAGAAGCCAGAGAGACTCGAGGTCTATCGTCGACTCGGCATTCGCGAGCCATGGATGTGGCGGAGCTCAGTACGCTCGATCGACATCCACTGCCTGATCGACCGCACCTATCAGCTCGCCCGATCGAGCCGTCTGTTGCCCAGCCTCGATCTGCCCCTGCTGATCAGCTACGTCCGACCCGGCGAGAGCCATATCGCGCTGATCAAGGCATATCGCGCCGAGCTGCGCACCCGTCGATAGCTACTGCACGGCCCACTTGAGGTCGCCGCTCGTCTCGTTGTCGAGCGTGATCACCAGCGTCGACTTCGCGCCGTTCGTGTCGATCGTGCAGTCCGTCGTATCGCCCTTCTTCGCGAGCAGCACGGCGCGCTTCGGGCACGCGATCTTCGCGGTCGGGCCCAGCTTGGCCTGCGCTTCCTTGACGATCTTGCTCGTGTCCACGAGCGAGCCATCCTTGGTCCGGAACGTCACGTTGCCCTCGTCGTCGTCCTGGATCACCTCGATCGCGAGCTTCGTGCCGTCCTTCGCGACGGCATCGCAGTTGAAGGTCGCGCCTTTCTTCACGGCTTCGCCCGACGGACACGTGACCGTCGCGTCGAACCCGCGATCGACGAGCGCGTTCGCGATCGCCTTCTCGCACTTGTCCTTGTCGATCTGACGCTTGCAGCCGCCGAGCGCGAGCGCGGCTACGGCGATGACTACGGCGAGCTTCATGGCACCAGCGTAGCTCACGGGACGACATTCCATCGAAACGGACGCGCCGGATCGCCGGTCGCCGTGATCGCGAGGTGCTGTGCCTTACCGTCGTCGAACAGCGCGCAGGTGATCGTCGCACCCGGCGTCATCACGACGCGCGGATGATCGCAGCCGAGCACGCCCCAGCTGCGGCGCTGCGCGGCGATATCCCGGCCGAGCTGGCGGGTGTCGACGACGGTGCCGCGGATCTTCCAGTCGAGCGCGGTACCGCTCGCGTCGCGCAGCGTGACGTCGACGGGAAACTCGGGCCCCGCGCCGGTCGCCGTGCATGCGACCGCAACTCCGGGCGCCGGCTCGAAGGCCGGGCACTTGACCTGCGCGATGATCCCGCGCTTCTCGAGCCGATGGCGCAGCGAGCTCTCGAGCCGCTCGACGGGATCCCCTTCGCGACGACAGCTCGCCAGCACGACGACAAGCAGCAGACGCCGCGTCACGGCGCGACGACGAAGAAGCCGACCTTGTAGTACGCGTCCTTCTCCTTGATCGCGGGCAGCTGGATCTTGTCGGCGATCGGATCGACGCAACGGATCGCGCTGTCCTTGTCGGCGGTCGTCACGGTGTCGAGGTTGAGGTCGGACGTGACGGTGACGCCCTCGGGCGGCGCGAACACCGGCCGGCGCGCACCCGGCACCACCGGCGTCCGTGGCCCGACGCGCGTGATCTCCACCTTGAGCGCGAGCCCGGGATACTTCGCGAGGCACGCGCGCATCGCAGGCATCGCCTTGCGCACGGCCGCCGTCGCACCCGTCCGATCGAGCGCGGCGTTGCCGCCTTTCGGCTCGATCATGTCGGGCAGCTGCACGGCCTTCATCTCGCGCAGATGCTCCTCCGCGCGTTTTCGCCACGGGCTCTGCGGCGCCACCTTCGTGAAGTGCCGGAAGAACACGACGACATACTCCGGCCGCGGCGGATCCATCGCGCCGTACGCGAGGCCGCGCAGATAATCCTGCTCGCCGATGCCGAGGAACGGAATCGGCGGATTCTCGAGCAGCGCCGCCGCGCGGTCGAACCCGAGCGCCTTCTGCGCCGCCTTCGTCGCTTCGCTCGGATTGAGCGACCGATCGTACGCGCCCGCGAGCAGCCACTGGATCAGCGCCGGCGACACGCCATCGGCCGCATCGCGCGCGGCTTCGAGCGCACCCACGGCTTCCTCGAGCTTGCCCATCGCGATCCGGACCTCGCCGAGGCGCATCCACACTTCGCCAGTCCCGCTGCCGCTCGCGACCGCATCGGCGAGCGTGCGCTCGGCATCGGCGAGCTTGCCCGCGCGCGCCTGGCACAGCCCGAGCTTCTTGCGCAGCTCGGCGATCGCTTTGCCATCGAGCTCGCCGCGCTTCGCGTTGTTCCCCGCGGCGCTGAAATCGGCGGCGCACTTCACCCAATCTTTGAGCGCCACGTACGCGTCGCCGCGCACCTGGAACGCCTCGGAGTCGTTCGGCAGCAGGCTCACCGCGTGGTCGAGCTTCTTCACCGCCTCCTGCGCGCCGTCATCGGTGCGCTGCTTCAGCAGCTCGCGCGCCTCGTCGATGTCGGCCTTGTACGGCGTGCGATGCGGATTGGTCGCCGAGTCCCACAGCTTCGACTTCGACGCCGCCTCGACATCCTTGTCGACCGGCACGGGCGGATACTTCTTCGACTGCGCGAATGCCGTCGTCGCCATCGCCATCGACGCGACGACTGTCACGAATGCTCGACCCGGAGCCATCCGCCCTATCATGACACGGCGGTCAGCGCAGATCGCCAAACGGATCCGGCGGCGGTGTGACCGGCCGGGCGTTGCGGCGCTTGAGCAGGGCTGCGAGATGCTCTTTCGCGCGCGGCTGGTACTGCGGATGCGCGCCGCTCGCGATGAAGGCGCGCCAGTGCACGATCGCCTGGTCGTAGTTGTCGAACGTCTCCTCGACGAGCCCGAGGTAGTACTCCACCTCGCCGTCGGGGACGTAGAAGATGAAGTGGTCCATGATCTCTTTCTTGTAGAGATCGAAGTTGTGCGTCCCGAGATCGCGAATGACGGCCATTGCTTCGACCGAGCGGTCGTCACGGTCGAGCGCGACGGCGTACCCGTACGTCATCGACACCGATGCCGAGCGCGACAACGCCATGCGGTACGCGTCGATCGCCGTCTCGAGGTCGCCGAGCATCATCACGGTCTCGGCGTAGTTGCCGTAGACAAGGTCGGTGCTGTGGATCTGCGGGTTGAGCGTCACCGAATCGGCGCGGTCGATGAGTGCCTTGTAATCGTCGCGCGCACCTTCGAGCAGCTTCTTGTTCGTCGGATCGAGTGTGACCATCTTGGTGCGCAGGATCGCTCGCCGCGACAGCACGCTCGTCACGCGCGGATCGAGCGGCGCCATCGCCTCGAACTTGTCCCAGGCATCGATCGCTTCCTTCGCCTTGGCCGGGTTGGTCTCGCACGTCGGATGGTCGAGGCCGAGCACCGGGGAGCGCGCGCAGAAGTAGAAATTCTCGAGGACCGTACCGATGCGGAAGTACGGTTCGGCTTCCGTGGGCCGGATCGCGCTCGCGCGCTTGTAGCCGGCAACCGCCTGGTCGATGAGACTCTTCACCGTCGGGAGGCTCGCCATCTTCGAGTTCGCGGCGACGACGAGGTCATCGGCATCCGACAGTTCGTGGTCGTACGCCGTCTTCGCCAGCGAGTCGTCCTTGCCGTCGATCGCGCGCTTCCATACATCGGCCTGCGCGGTCGACGCGAACAGCAGTGCGAGGAGCATCGCGCGCTTCATGGCCGCGGCAACCTCCGCCGGATCGGCGCGGGCGCCGATGGATCGGGACGCACCGGCTTACCGGTGCGGCGCTGGGCATCGATCGCCGCCATATGATCGAGGGCGCGGGCGCGCCACGGCGACTCGCCGCTCGCCGCGTAAAGCGCCCACTCCGCGCGTGCCTCGACGTACCGCCCGAGCGATTCGTAGAGGAACGCCTGGTAGTAGTGCTGGTCGGCGGCGGGAGCGAAACGCATCTTTGCGAGCTGGGTCTGGACCTTGGACGCGTACTGCGTCTGGTGTGTTGCTTGGAGGTGATCGAGGACGTCGAAGGCAGCGCTGCGCTGCTCGTCGCGATCGTACAGCACCGCGAGCGAGAAGGTCACGAGAGTCACCGGTTCCTCGGCGTAGAACGTCACCGTCGTCGGGATGGCGTTGGTGAGCGCGTCGATCGCGGCGACCGTCTCGCCGCGGGCGGCGAGCGCGTTCGCGAGGTGGACGAGCGCCGGCGCGGATTGCGCGGTGATCGGCCCCTGGGCCTGGCGCAGCCAGCGGATCGCGGCGTCGTAGTTGTCGAGGCGAAGATAGATCGCACCGAGGCGGCCGGTGACTTCCGGCGACGCCTTGTCGGGCCCGGTCACGCGGACGCACGCCTCGAGCGCGTCGATCGCTTCGCGCGTCTTGCCGAGATCGTCGGCGGTCCGCCCGAGGAGCGCGAGGACCTGCACGTTCTCGGGAGCGAGCTTTCGCGCGTACGCCATCAGATGGTAGGCGTCGCGCACGTAGCGCGTGCGCTGCTCGACTGCCCAGTCGGTATCGCCGGTCGACACGTCGTCGAGGATCTTCAACGCGCGATTCGCCTTTTCGAGCAGCGAATTCACCTGCGTGCCGTTCGGCTCGATGATGTCGCTCCAGAAGTTGCCCTTCTCGGGAGGCGGTCGGCGCGAAGGCGTGGGTCGCGCGTCGGCGCTTGCCGAGGCGATCACGAGCGCGACGAGCCAGGGCCAGCGCACGAACCGAGTATGCCGGCCCGAAGCGGCCGGTGCCACGTGCGCATTTTGGTCGCAAACCGGGGGATACGTCCCCTCGGTGGGGCCCCCAAATCCCCCACCGGGATCGCGTTGAACTTGCACGATTCCAGACACTTGGATCCACGGCGACCCTGGCGCACCACTTGCTGGTTCTGGGGGCGTGGACCGAGGAGTTATTGCGACAGCGGGGGAGCTGTTCGAGTGTCGACACTACCCCGGGGTCGTAGCCATGTGCTCGGACGCGCTCGAAAGCGAGCCCGAGTGCGTGCCTCTTCTATTGATGCGCGCCCGTGCGCACATCGCGTTGCGCCGTGATCTCGACGCTCAGGCGGATCTGCGCGACATCATTCGTCTCGATCCACAGTGCGGACTCGCGTATCGACTGCTCGGCGAGCTCGCCGCGCGTCGCGACGAGAACGAGTCCGCTGCCATCTTCTTTCGCGAGGCGCTCCGCCTCGACCCCGGCGATCGTGAAGCAGCCGATTGGCTGCTGATCGTCGACGCATCGGTTCGACCAGCCGCGGTGGCTAAAAAACTCCCGGCACCCGCCGCCGCGGCTGGTCGTTTTCCTCGTGCGGGTAGCCCGCGCCCCGGTAGCGAGCCCGGAGTGGCTCCGCCGCGGTTCGCGCGCGGCACCCATCCGCCCGAGTCGGACCAGGAGGAGCGGCCGACGAAGCCGTTCGCCCGCGGGTCCGAGCGGAACGGCGAGGCGTGGAAGACGCCCGGTCCGCAGCTGATGCAGCGCACCGTCACGATCGCGCCGCTGCCGCCGCCGCCGAACGTCGAGCCGTTCACGAAGCGCGGCCGTCCCGACACGAATCAGCCGCCCGCGAAACCGGCACCGCGCATCGAGGCGGTAGCGCCGGTGGTACCCGTGCGCCCGGCGCGTCCGGTCACACATCGCGTGGCGCCCACGCCCGAGCTCCCCGGTTTCGGCGAGTACCTCGTCGCGAGCGGCATCCTCACGCGCGAGCGGCTGCGCGCCGCGCAGGCGTATCAGCGATCGATGAAGGTCCAGCTGTCGACGGCGATCGTCACGCTCGGCCTCGCGACGCCGCAGCGGATCGAGTGGGCTGCTGTGGCGCATCAGTCGCAGCTGGCGCGCGAGCGTCAGTCCGCAGGCTAGTCCTCGAGGCGCGGTCCATCGACGGGCGATAGGCGTATTGTCTCGCGCGATCTATCGACGGCGATAGGCAAGTCGTCTCGCGCGATCCATCGACGGGCGATCGGCATGTCGTCGACGATCCATCGATCGGCGATAGGCATGTCGTCGTGCGCGCGGTTGTCGTCGTGCGCGACACGCGTCATCGACCCGGCATCAATCGTCGTACGGCGCGAAGTGCTGCTTCGACGCGCGGTCCTTGTCGAGGCGCGCGATGTCGGCCGGCGTGAACGCGTTGGGTGAGCCCGCGGGGAGCTTCGCGCGGATCCAGCCGATCACGACGAGTCGCGCGCGCTGACCCGCTTCGCCCTCGGCGCCGTCGCCCTCGCCGCACTCGTCCCACATCGTGAACAGGATGCTGCGGCGCTGGGCGGGATCGGGCGTGTTGCGCCACAGCGCCTCGAGGTTCTTCTGGATCAGCTCGGCCGCGCGACCGAGCTGCTCGCGCCGATACTTCGCTCCGATCTCCGCGCGTTCGGCGCGCGTCGAGTCGAGGAGCGCGAGCTTGCGCGACGCGTACGGATCGCCGACGCCGAGCTTGCGCATCAGCAGGCCCGTCAGGTCCATCCGGCCGTGCGCGACGCCGTCGGAGCGATCCTTGTCCTCGTCGTCGGCCGCGGCCTGGCGCAGCTCGGTGCTGCACGCGTCGTAGAACGAGTCGCACGCGCCCGGCGTCGCCGTCATGTGGCGCGGCAGATCCTGGATCCGGCCGGCGCGCGCCTGCGCGTACGGATCCTCGTACCAGGTGGCGACATCGCGTCCGGTCTGGCGGGCCATGTCGAGGATCGCGTCGGGCGTCGGGAGGTGGAAGTCCCAGTGCCAGCTGACCGCCGGCTTGTCGTGGAAGTGCGCGCTGCCGTCGCGCTCGACCTCGACGGTCGTCACGCGATCGCGGATCGTGCTCGTCCCGCCGCCGGACGGATCGACGCGGCCGGTCTTCGTCGCCGGCGGCTCGAGCGGCTTGGTCGCCGCGGCGAATCGATCGAGAAAGCCGTCGCCGAGCCGGAGCTCGGGCCCGCGCATCTTCATGAACCGGCTCGGCCCGTGGTCGCCAGTGCCGGGCTGCGTTTCAGTACCGGTGCCGGGACCGGTGACGGTGATGCGATCGCCGCCCGGACCACCGCGCGATCCGGCGACGGGTGCAGCATGCGCGACCGGCGACCCGGAGCTGCCGATGGCCCCGTTGTCGGTCGGGCCGGTCGCGGTCTGCGGCTCGACGACGACGAACTCGATCGGCTCTCCGTGCGCTGACGCTGCCGGCGGCTCGTCGAGCTGCGCGGGGATCTCGCGATGCACGAGCACGCGCGACAGCGCGTACACCAGCACGGCGTGTGCGCCCACCGAGACGGCCGCGACCTCGACCCGACGCATCCACGATAAGACGTACGACCGCGGCGCCGGGTTGTCTATGCGACAGCGCGCCGGTCCGGTGGGTTTGCCGCGATCGCGAGGGCGACGAACCCCGCGAGCGACAGGACGAATCCGACGGCATGTCCCACTTCCCACCGCAGGCGGAGGCCGGACCAGCTCGCCCCGTCGGCGATCGCGGCGTTCACCGGCTGGACCAGGAGCAGCCACGAGACGAACGCGAGCACGATCGCGATGGCCGCGACGAGCGTCGGCGTCGCGGCGGGCGCGCGGCGCGCTCGCCAGGCGAGCGTCACCGATGCCACGATCGCGGCGATCTGGTACGGCCCACCGACGATCGCGAAGTAGCGGTACAGCGTCGAGTTGACCGCGGTGTACAGCTCGAGGTCGTACGCGAGCTTCTGCGGCATCTCGAGGACATGCGCCGATGTCATCGTGAGCGACAGCGCCGCAGCGACGAGTGCGATCACGCGATGCGCGCGCATCGCTTCGCGATCGTGCGAACGACGTGCCGCTCAGCTCGGCGGGCGCTCGCCGATCGCGCCGTCGGGCCGGTCGAGCATCTGGCGGCCACACGCATCTCGATTTTCGAGCCGGTGTGGAACGACGTGCCGCTCAGTTCAGCGGGCGCTCGCCGATCGTGCCGTCGGGCCGGTCGAGCATGACGCATTCGACGTTGCCGTCCGGCGTCATGCGGACCTCGTCGACGGCGGTATGGCGGCCGCGCCCCATCCAGATCTGCGCGCCGGTGTGTCGATCGAAGGTCGCGCAGTGCAGTCGATCGATGCGCTGCCGGCTATCGACCGGATGCGTTTCCTCGACGATGTAGGCGCTGATCCAGCGCTCGGAGACGTACGTCGGCACGACCGCGCGGAACACCGCACCACCGGCCGCGAGCACCTCGCGTTCCTCGTCGGTCGGCTCGGGATCGACGAAGGTCACCGCGCCTTCGCGCAGCCCGAACGTGCGACCACCGGACGACGCGACCGGCTCGAGCGGTGCCATGCGCGGAATGTCGAGCAGCCTCGGACGCGCGAGGTCGCCGGGGATCGTGTCGAGCATCGGCATCACGTCGATGACCGTCGTCGTCCGGACGAACGGGCGCTCGGGGACAGGCGGATCGACGGAGTCGTCCTCGTACGCCTCGTAATCGACCACAGGTGTCGGAGCCGCCTCGGACGAGCACGTGCGCATCGCGAGCGGGATGGCGAGCCCACCGAGCAGAACAGCCATCGACAGGACCGACGTCGACGTGACGGCGTGCATCGCAAGGCAACGCACGATCCTCCCCGAACATTCGCGCTTGTCCGACGTCCGGCCGGATCTCGGACACGCCGTCCAGCCGGCGGACAAAACGCCGATTCAGCGACACGATATCGCGTCGTTGCGCGTGGCACGTCGCCTGCTGTGTCGCCGCGCATGACGCTGCAATCCGCCTACGACCAGCTGCGCACCGAGCTCATCCCGCTCTACGCGCGCCCGGAGCTCGCCTTTCAGATCTCCGACGTCATCCACCACCTGTGCGCGGCGATCGTGTCGCTCGACGAGGCCGAACACCGCCGGCTCACGTACTACGACGGCCTCGGCGAGGGCGAACGCGTGCTCGCGCACGAGGCGCATCGGGCGGTCATCGGCGTCGGCCAGGCGCTGCTACGGCTGGACGATGTCGATCGCGCTCGCGACGTGGTCGACACGATGCTCGACGCGCTCGCGCCGTTCGTGTCGCGCGCGGATCAGCAGCTGCGCCACGTGTTGCTCGACGGCGATCCACTCGAGGACGCGCTCGAACGGATCGCGGCGGGCTGAGCCGTGTTGTCTGGTACGCTGGAGCTGATGGACCGTGTTGTGCAGCGATCGATCCCGGTCGACGCCGAGGAGCGCGATCAAGTCGTCGTGCTGCACGGGCTCGCGTGGTCGGACTACGAGTCGTTGCTGCGGGCTCGCGGCGTGCGCCGGCGGCCGAAAATGCAGTTCCTCGACGGGGCGCTCGAGCTCGTGACGAAGTCGCCGCGCCACGAATTCGTCACCAAGATGCTCGCGCGTTTCGTCGAGTGCTGGGCCGAAGAGCGCAATCGCGCCCTGAACGGTCTGCGCGAAACCACATTTCGCAACAAGCGGAAGCGTGCCGGGCTCGAAGCCGACGAATGCTACTGGATCGGGCCCATCACGAAATACCCGGAGCTCGCCTTCGAGGTCGTCCTGACGAGCGGCGGCATCGACAAGCTCGAGATCTACCGGCGGCTCGGTGTGCAAGAGGTCTGGTTCTGGATCGATGATCGCATCTCGGTCCACGCGCTCACCGACCGCGGCTACGTGAAGCGTGAAAAAAGTGACGTGGCGCGCGGGATCGACCTCGATGACCTCACACGACGCGTACGACAAACCGATTTCAACAAGCAGACATCGGCCGTGAAGGCGTATCGGCGCGCGTTGCAACGCAAGCGACGAGCGAGCGGTCGTCGCCGCAAGTGACGGTCGACGAGTGCGGTTACCGGCAGGCTACGGAGCCTGCTCGCGACGATCGATCAGAGCACCTCGTAGTGTGACCGGAGCGAGGCTTCGCTGCGCGCGTGGTCTGAACCGGCAATCGTGCGCCGGCGCGCGATCCATGCGCCGCTGCCACACAAGAACGCGTCACGCGTGCCGATGAGCGCAGGCTTGCCACCATCTCGATATGACCACCACATCCCTCATGCGGTCGCGTCCGAGCAAAGTCACCGGGATCGCGCCAGCGGCCGCGAGCCTCGTGGTGCCGGGTGTCGGCCAGGCGATCAACGGCCAGGGCGGCAAGGCGCTCAAGGTGTTCGGTATCGCGATGGCGACCGGCGCCGCGTTCCTCACGGGCCTGCCCGTGCTGGGCGCCGCGATCGGCGTCGCGCATCTCGTGACGCACGTCTACGCCGTCGGCGATGCGTACGTGACCGCGCGCAAGAAGCGCTGAGCTGATCGAGCCGCACCTGACGGCTCCCGCCGAGCGACGAACGTGGCGGTGGAATGCGTATCGGCGCGCGTTGCAGCCGACAACCGCTGATCGAGTCGCACGTGAAGGCTCCTGCAGATCGCGGAACGCGGCGGTGAAGGCGTATCGGCGCGCGTTGCGGCGCAGCCGACAACCGAGCTACCGTCGCCGCAGGTGACGGTCGACAACGACGACGCGGAGCGGGAGCGTCTCGACGAGGATGCCCGGCGCGTGCGGAACTGGCGGCGCTGGGGGCCGTATCTCGCCGAGCGGCAGTGGGGCACGGTCCGCGAGGACTACTCGGAGTGGGGCGCGTGCTGGGACAGCTTCACGCACGACATGGCGCGCAGCCGCGTCTATCGCTGGGGCGAGGATGGCTTGCTCGGCATCACGGATCGCGAGTGCCGCATCTGCTTCGCGCTCGCGCTGTGGAACGGCAAGGATCCGATCCTGAAGGAGCGGCTGTTCGGTCTCGCCGGTGACGAGGGCAATCACGGCGAGGACGTGAAGGAGCTGTTCTATTACCTCGATGCGACGCCGACGTCGTCGTATCTGAAGGCGCTCTACAAGTATCCACAAGAAGCGTTTCCGTACGCGCGGCTCGTCGAGGAAAACCGGCGGCGCGATCACACGGTGCCGGAGTTCGAGCTCGTCGATACCGGCGTGCTGGACCGCGGGTACTGGGACGTGACGGTCGAGTACGCGAAGGAGGGGCCCGACGACGTCCTCGCGCAGTTCACGATCGTCAACCGCGGGCCGGCGAAAGCGACGCTGCACGTGTTGCCGACGGTGTGGCTGCGCAACACGTGGAGCTGGGGCAGGACGGGCGAGGGCTACGACGCACGCGGCGAGATCGCGCGGATCGGTCCGGCGTCGGTGCGCGTCACGCAGCCGACGCTCGGCCATTTTCGCGTCGACTTCGATGCTGGCTCGGCCGGCGCGCCCGAGCTGCTGTTCACGAACAACGAGAACAACGCCGAGCGGCTGTGGGGCGCGGCGTCGGTGACGCGCTACACGAAGGACGCGTTTCACCGGCGCGTGGTCGATGGCGATCACGGTGCCGTCGATCCGAGCAACACCGGGACGAAGGCGGCTGCCTGGTACCGGCTCGAGGTGCCGGCGGGTGGCACGCGCGTCGTGCGTGCGCGGCTGTGCATGGACGCGCACGCGGCCGCGAAGGGGCACGACCCGTTCGACGGGTTCGACGACATCGTCGCGCGGCGGATCCACGAGGCCGACCACTATCACCACACGATGCGCGACGCGCCGATGACGGACGAGGAACGCGCGATCGTCCGACAAGCGGACGCTGGCCTGGTGTGGTGCCGCAAGTTCTATCACTACATCGTCGAGCACTGGCTCGAGGGTGATCCGGGTGCACCGGCGCCGCCCGAGTCGCGCAAGCGCGGGCGCAACCACACGTGGCAGCAGCTGTGGGCGCGCGACGTGATCACGATGCCCGACGCGTGGGAGTACCCGTGGTTCGCGGCGTGGGACCTCGCGTTTCACTGCGTGGCGATGGCGCGTTTCGATCCGCGGTTCGCGAAGCACCAACTCCTGTTGCTGTGCCGCGAGTGGTACATGCATCCGAACGGGCAGCTGCCCGCGTACGAGTTCGGATTCTCCGACGTCAATCCGCCCGTGCACGCGTGGGCCGTGTGGCGCGTGTACCAGCTCGCCGCCGAGGCGGGCCACGGGTACGACCGCGAGTTCCTCGAGCGCGCGTTCGACAAGTGCCTCATCAACTTCACGTGGTGGGTGAATCGCGAGGATGCCGAAGGCGACAACCTGTTCACCGGCGGGTTCCTCGGCCTCGACAACGTCGGCGTGTTCGATCGCGGCCAGCCGCTGCCCGGCGGCGGCAAGCTGATCCAGTCCGACGCGACCGGCTGGATGGCGTTCTACTGCACGACGATGGTGTCGATGGCGCTCGAGCTCGCGAAAGCCGAGCCGCCGTACGGCGACCTCGCGCTCAAGTTCTTCGAGCATTTCGTCGCGATCGCGCGCGCGACGAACGAGGCCGGCGGCACGGGCCTGTGGAGCGAAGACGACGGCTTCTACTACGACCTCATGCACCGCCACGGCCACGCGCCCGAGCTGCTGCCGATCCGCTCGATGGTCGGCATCGTGCCGCTGTTCGCGGTGGCGACGCTCGACGACGAGCAGCTGCGCCAGCTGCCCGAGTTCCACGATCGCCTGCGCTGGTTCTTCGCGAACCGCCCGCAGCTCGCGAAGACGATCTCGGTCACGCTCGACGTCGATCACCAGCACCGCCTGCTCGCGATCCCGAACCGCCATCGCCTCGAACGCGTGCTGCGGCGCGTGCTCGACGAGAGCGAGCTGCTGTCGCCGTTCGGCGTCCGCTCGCTGTCGCGCGTCCACGCCGAGCATCCCTACGCGCTCGAGCTCGGCGGCAGCCGCTACGAGGTGCACTACGCGCCCGGCGAGTCCGACACCACGACCTTCGGCGGCAACTCGAACTGGCGCGGACCGGTGTGGTTCCCGGTCAACTACCTGCTGATCGAGGCGCTCAAGCGCTACCACCACTTCTACGGCGACACGTTCCGCGTCGAGTGCCCGACCGGCAGCGGCCGCATGATGCATCTCGGCCAGGTCGCGCAGGAGCTCGAGCGCCGCCTGTGCGCGCTGTTCACCGCCGACGCCCGCGGCCGGCGCGCGTGCCACGGCGACGACGGCCGCTATGCGTCGGACCCGGCGTTTGCGAATCTGTTGCTGTTCTACGAGTACTTCCACGGCGACAACGGACGCGGCATCGGCGCATCTCACCAGACCGGTTGGACGGCGCTGATCGCGAACGTCATCGAGCGCGTGGCTCGGAGCCGCGCATAGCGGCTCACGAATTTCGGTCCGGAAGATCGAGCCGGGTCGTGCGTCGTGCGCGACATGAGGCATCTCTCTTGGCTATTGGCACCTGTCGTGGCGCTGATCGGTTGCCGCGATTACGAGGACATCGGCTCGCGTCGTCTCGATGACTTCGACGTCCTTGCCGGGCGCGCCGACTCCGAAGGCGGACCGCGGCTGATGCGCGACGACATCATCGCCGGTCACTTCGTTTCCACCGACGCAGATCTCGTGCCGCTGCGCGATCAGCTGCGCACGATGGCGTGGGACCTCCGCGGCGACATCCTCGGTGCGTTCACGCTGACGTTGCCGCGTGGATTCATCACCGACCACGCCGGCTCGCGGACGGTGTCGCACGCGACGAGCGGCACCTCGTTTTCGATCGACGTCGCGACGCTGATCGCCGAGACCCAGGCGACGCCGGGCACCGCGGTGGCGAACATGGTCGTACCACCGACGTTCTCGCTCGATACGGCACGCTCGTTCCTCGACCACCTGAACTTCACGCTGTTGAAGAGCGAGATCGATGTGCGCTGGGCAACGACCGGCGCGCCGGTGCTCGAGATCCACTTGCCGCTCGATGTCGACGTCGATCCGAAGGACTTCCTGCCGATCGATCCGCCGAACGGCCGGCTCGATGTCGTCGTCGACGTCACGTTCGCGCCGAACCCGCGCACAGGGCCGGTGCGCTTCGTCGACTTCTTCGCGCCCGGCCACCCGCTGCGCGATGACTACGTGGCGGTGTCGCTCGGCCTCCATGTCGGATCGCTCACCGGACTCGGCGACTTCCTCGGCACGATCACGCCGACGGTGATGACGGTCGTCGGCCAGGTCAGCGTGTTCCTCGGCACCCTGCGGACGCCGATCACGTCGTTCTTTCCCCTCCCGGCGAGCACGTGGACCACGTGGTGCGCCGGGCGCCCCGGTGGCTGCCCGTTCTCGTCGGCGGCCCTCGCGCAGATCGCGGCGAACGGCGGACTCCACACCGAGGGCTCGATCTGGCGGCTGCTCGACGGGCGCACCGTCACGCTCGCGTCGACGAACGTGTTCGACCAGAGCATGCTCGATCTGCTCGCGACCGGCGGCACGATGACGACCGGCCAGCTGATCGATACGTTCGACACTCAGGCTGCCGCGTGTGGTCGCTGTAGCGCGAGTGGTGGCAGTACCGACTGCAACATCTGCTCGGCGTGCCGTGCGCCGACCGACTTCCAGATCGCGTGGTTCTGCATCGGGCGCCCGGTACCGCTGCCGGTCTCCGGCGCGACCGCGGTTTCGGCGCCGGCATGCCCGCTCGTCGCGCAGCTCGAGGAGGCGACGTTCGCCGTTTCCGATCAGCTCCGCGGCGTCGCCGCCGAGCCCGCGCACGGTTGGACAGATTTCGCGCACCCGGTGGTGTACAGCTCGATCCGCGCGTGCCCCGGTCTGTCGAGCTGCGCCGCCGGCGTCGAGTTCTCGTTTCCGAACGACGAGGATGGCGATGGCGTTCCGTGGATCATCGACAACTGCCCGATCCCGAACCCCGATCAGCTCGACAGCGATGGTGACGGGCGCGGCGACGCGTGCGACCCATGTCCGTTCACGCCCGGCTGGAGCGGCACCGACAGCGACGGCGATGGCATCCCGGATCTGTGCGACTGCGACGCGGACAACGACGGCTGCAACAACCGCGTCCTCGACGGTGCGGGACACGATGTCTGCCCGTTGACCGGCGAGACGTACGATCAGCTGCCGCACATCGCGAACCCGTTCGACACGCGCGATCACGACGGCGATGGCAATCGTACCGAGCGTCTCGACTGGGACGGCGACGGCATCATGGACGACTGCGATCTCGACGACGATGGCGATGGCGTGCCCGATACGACCGACAACTGCCACTTCGTCGCGAATCCGGGGCAGGAGGACACCGACGGCAATCACGTCGGGGACGCGTGCGACCCGTGGTGCACTGGACCGACGGACCCGCACTGCGGTAGCGGCCCGTTCACCGGCGGCTTCATCGACTGGATCGACCGGCTCGGCCATCTCCCCGCGATGCCGCACGAGCCGTGGTGCATCGTCGACGGCCCGGGCTGCATGTTCCTGGTGTCGATCGAGATCCCGCAGCTCGGCAAGCCGTCGCTCGTGCTGCGCGACGGCGTCGATGGCAACGTCTACCAGTTCGACATCGCGACGCTCGGTGTCCCGTCGCTCGACGGCGGCATCGTCGCGGTGCCGGATCTCGATCACGACGGCCGTCCCGATCTCGTGATCGGCGTGCCGTCGCAGGAGCGGCTCGTCGCGGTGTCGGCGGCGACCGGCAAGCAACTGTGGTCGTGGCCGGTGCCGGTCACCGGTCATGCGGGGACGGCGCTCGTCGCCGATGGCAACACGCTGTGGGTCGGCGTTCCCGACGCCAAGCTCGATGCGCAGACGTCGCCGGGCGCCGTGCTCCGCGTCGAGCTTGCGGGCCTGCCGCGCGCGACGCGCCTCGCGTGGGGCACGACGAACGGCGAGCGCTTCGGCGCCACGCTCGACAGCGCACACGTCGGTGGCGACACGCTCGTCGTGGTCGGCGCGCCGTACGCACCGACGGCGAAGGGCAAGACCAGCGGTCAGTTCACCGTGCTCGACGGGCGTGCGCGGCCGCTGCTCGCGATCAGCGGCCTCGCAGCGAATGCCGGCCCCGGCTCGCTCGCGAAGCTTGTCGTCGCGAACGACAAGCTGCAGGCCGTTGTCGTGGGTCAGAGCAGCTATGGCAACGCCAACGGCGCGATCGCCGTGTACGACGCGACCGGCAAGATGACCTGGGCCGTCACCGGGGCGGTCGGCGATCGGCTCGGCACGTCGCTCGCGATCCTGCCGTCTGCGAACGGGCTCGTGATCGCCGGGGGCTCGCCGGGAGCGAACGGCGGCGATGGCGCCGTCTCGGCCTACAAGCTCGCCGGTGGGCTGCTCCAGACTGCCAAGGGCGTGAAAGGCTCGGCGCTCGGGATCGGTCTAGCCGCGCTGCCGGATCTCGATCACGATGGCCGGTTCGAGCTCGCGCTCGGCGGCACGACCGGCTACACGGTGCTGTCGACGAAACCGTGAGCCGTCGTGAGGTGTGAACCGCGGGCGTCACACAGAGCGGACGGCCTGCGGTATGGATCAGCGTCGTGTTCGAAACCGTCCCCCGCGAGTGGCTCGAGCCCGATGGACTCGGCGGCTATGCGATGGGCTGCGCGGATCTGATCCGGCGGCGGCGGTATCACGCGTTCCTGCTCGCGGCGACGAAGCCGCCCGAGGGGCGCATGGTGCTGGTCGCGGATCTCGAGGTGTTCGTCGAGACGGCGGCGGATCGCTTCGCGCTCAGCTCGCACCACTACAAGGGCGACGTGACGTGGCCGGATGGCGCGCAGCGGATCACCGCGTTCGCGCACGAGCCGTGGCCGCGGTGGGAGTGGACGCTGCCGGATGGGACGCGGGTCGCGTGCGAGCTGGTCGTTCAGCGCGGGGCGGCGCGGACGGCGTTGCGGTGGACGCGGCTCGCCGGGAGCGCGCGGTCGCTGCACGTTCAGCCGCTGCTCGCCGGGCGCGATTACCACGCGACCCACCACGAGAACGCGGCCTTTCGATTCGAGCCCGAGATCCGCACTGAAACCGTGACGTTCCGGCCGTACGACGGCGTGCCGTCAATCCACGTGACGTCGAATGCGGCGTACGTGCACGCGCCGGACTGGTATCGCAACTTTCACCTCGCGACCGAGCAGGAGCGGGGACTCGATCACGTCGAGGATCTCGCGGCGCCGGGGACCTTCACGTTCGACCTCGCGGCGGGGCCCGCGGTGCTGGTGATGGGCACCGAGCCGCCGGATGCGACGGGCAAGACGATGCTCGCCGTCGGCAAGATGTCGGGCCGCAGCTCGACGACGATCGCGGCGCAGAGCAGCGCATCGACGGGCACCGGCGCGACGGCGATCGCCGATGCGATGTTCGCGGCGGAGCAGGCGCGGCGCGCGGCGTTTGTCGACGATCTCGCGCGTGCGGCGGACGCGTACGTCGCGAATCGCGGGCACGGCAAGACGATCCTCGCAGGGTATCCGTGGTTCTGCGACTGGGGACGCGACACGTTCATCTCGCTGCGCGGGTTGACGCTCGCGACGAATCGCCGCGACGACGCGCGCGCGATCCTGATCCAGTGGGCCGGCGCGGTCTCGCACGGCATGCTCCCGAATCGCTACGACGAGCAGGCGACGACGCCCGAGTACAACTCCGTCGACGCGGCGCTGTGGTTCGTGATCGCCGCCGACGCGTATCTCGCGGGCGAGGCGAGCGACGCCGATCGCGCGTCGCTGACCGCGGCGATCGAGGCGATCGTCGACGGCTATGCGGCCGGCACGCGCCACGGCATCCGTATGGACGCGGACGGCCTGCTCGCGGCAGGCGAGCCGGGATGGCAGCTCACGTGGATGGACGCGAAGATCGGCGACGAGGTGATCACGCCTCGCATCGGCAAGCCGGTGGAGATCCAGGCGCTGTGGATCAACGCGCTCGCGATCGCGGGCAAGCCGAACGAGGCGGAGCAGGCGCGCGCGTCGTTCGGCAAGCGGTTCTGGAACAACGCCGGTCAGCAGCTGTTCGACGTCGTCGATGTGGATCACGTCGCGGGGACCGCGGACGGGCGCTGCCGGCCGAACCAGATCTTCGCCGTCGGCGGGCTGCCGCGTGCGGTGCTGGACGGCACGCGGGCACGCGCGGTGGTGGACGCGGTGGAGCGCGCGCTGTGGACGCCGGCGGGGCTGCGCACGCTGGCGCCGAGCGACCCGCGCTACCACGCGCACTACGTCGGTGGCCCGGCGGAGCGCGACCGCGGCTACCACGACGGCGCCGTGTGGCCGTGGCTTGCGGGCGCGTTCATCGACGCGTGGGTTCGCGTGCGCGGCGGCGGCGCGGATGCGAAGCGCGAGGCGCGCACGAAGTTTCTCGAGCCGCTGCTCGCGCGGCGCACGATCGCCGGACTCGGTCACGTCTCGGAGATCTGCGACGGTGATCCGCCGCATCGCCCGGTCGGATGTCCGTTCCAGGCGTGGTCGCTCGCGGAGCTGCTGCGCATCCGCGCGCTGCTCGCGTGACGACCGATCGCGCGGCTCAGCCGACGCGCAGCAGATAGCCGGCCTCGACCACCTGCTCGTGGGTCGGCTCCAGCACCGGGCGCCGCGCGCGCAGCGGTGCACCGCCGTGGAAGTCGGTCCACGCCGCACGGATCCGATCGCCGAATGCGATCGCGCCGGCGTCGTCGGCAGCGAGCAGCGCGAGCGTCTGCGCGAGCTGCGGGAGACGCGCGGGCGACGTCCGCGTGATCGCGTCGTGGACCACCGCGACCAGCGCACGTGCCGTCGGCACCGCCGCGCACAGCCGGGCGTGCAGCGTCGCACCGAGCAGATCGACGAGCGGCCGCCGGTCGGCGTCGACGACGAACGCGCACGCCGGAGCGACGCGCGGTGGCGGCGGCAGGCTGCGCGCGGCGATCGCGACGGCGTTGCCGACCGCGCGGCGCGTATCGGCATCGAAGCCGCGGCGGATCGCCGCGCCGAGGCGCCCGGCTGTAGCGCCGACGGCGTAGCCGGTCAGGGATTCCACGACGAGCGCGAGCCGCTGGAACGCGCGCTCCGGGTGCGTCGCCGGTGGCGGCTCGTCGAGCTCCGGCACGATGGTGCCGAGGACGCGCCGGTACATCTCGAACGTGGCGAGGACGTAGCGATCGACCATGTCCGCGCGTATCGGCCGCTCCCCGCGACGGTTGCGTGATGCTAGTGTCAGCATCGATGAGGTCTCGTAACCTGTGGGCCTTGCTGGCGATCGCCGGCTGCTCCGGTCGGCCCAGCACGCCGAAGGCGCCACCGCCCGGCCCTGGATCCGGAAGCGCGGCCGGTAGCGCCGCGGTCGCCCCGGTAACGCCCGCACCGCCCGCTCCGATCCCCGTCGCGACGCCGAGCGGACCGAGCGTCGGCACGGCGCCGCTGTCGACGGCGCCCGCCGTCAAGGTCACGCTCGCCGATGTCGGTCTCGAAGCGTCGTCGCTCGATCGCACCGCCGATCCGTGCGTCGACTTCTACCAGTACGCGTGCGGCGGCTGGCTGCAGGCAAACCCGCTGCCGCCCGATCGCGGCCGGTGGGCGCGGTTCTCCGAGGTCGACGACCGCAACAAGGCGGCGATCCGATCGATTCTCGAGGAGGCTGCGAAGGGCATCGGCGGCGACGCGGGCACGCGCAAGCTCGGCGACTTCTACGCCTCGTGCATGGACGAGGCGACGATCGACAAGGCGGGCACCGCGCAGGCGAAGGCGCTGCTCGACAAGACGACCAACGTCCGCGATGCGAAGACGTGGCTCGCGGCGGTCGGCGAGCTGCACAAGCTCGGCGTGTGGGTCGTGTGGAGCGCGCAGGTCGCCGCGGATCTCAAGGACTCGACGACGGCGATCGATTATCTCGACGTCGCCGGCATCGGCTTGCCGGACCGCGACTACTACAGCAAGTCCGACTTCAAGGACAAAGTCCTCGAGTACAAGCTGCACGTCGCGAAGATGCTCGCGCTGACGATGCCGAAGGACACGCCGGCGACGAAGTCCGACGCGGCGGCCGGCGACGTCCTCGCGATCGAGACCGAGCTCGCGAAGCTGATGAAGTCCGCCGCGGAGCAACGCGACATCCTCGGGATCTACAACCCGACCGACGCGAAGGGCCTCGCGAAGCAGGTGAAGTCGATCGACTGGAAAGCCTACTGGGCTGCGGTCGGAGTCGCGCCGAGCGCGAAGATCGTGCTCGGCACGCCGAAATTCTTCGCGCAGCTCGATGCGCTGCGCACGAAGTTTCGCTGGCCGCAGTGGGGCAACTACTTCACGTATCACCTGATCCAGCAGACGGCGATCGCGCTCGGCAAGCCGTACGACGACGAGGGCTTCGAGCTGCAGAAGCTGCTCACCGGCGTCGAGAAGCAGCGCGAGCGCAGCCGGCGCTGCATCGACGCGACCGAGCAGGCGCTCGGCGAGCTGCTCGGGCAACAGTACGTCGCGAAGTACTTCCCGCCGGCCGCGAAGCAGAACGCGACGACGCTCGTCGACACGCTGCTCAAGGTCACCGGCGAGCAGCTCGGCCGCGTCGATTGGCTGTCCGATGCCACGCGCCAGGTCGCGCTGCAGAAGCTGACCAAGATGACGCGGCTCGTCGGCTATCCCGACCACTGGAAGACGTACGACTTCGACGTCCGCCGCGAAGATTTCCTCGGCAACACGCTGCGCGCCTCGGCGTTCACCACCAAGCGCGAGCTCGGCAAGGCGGGCAAGCCCGTCGATCGCGGCGAGTGGAACATGAGCGCGTATCGCGTCGACGCGTTCTACAACGCGACGGCGAACACCACGCACCTACCCGCGGGCATCCTCCAGCCGCCGTTCTTCGGCGCCGAGCGCTCGATCGCCGCAAACCTCGGCGGCATCGGCATGGTGATCGGGCACGAGCTCACGCACGGCTTCGACGATCAGGGCGCGCAGTTCGACGGCGACGGCAACCTCAAGAACTGGTGGCAGAAGGACGACAAGGCGAAGTTCGGCGAGCGCGCGCAGTGCCTCGTCGACCAGTACTCGCAGTTCGAGGCGCTGCCGAAGCAGTACGTGCAGGGCAAGCTCACACTCGGCGAGAACATCGCGGATCTCGGCGGCGTGAAGATGGCGTTCAACGCGTACCGCACGCTGCGCAAGGATGCGCCGAAGGTGTTCGTCGCGGACGGCCTGTCCGAGGACCAGCAATTCTTCGTCGCCGTGGCGCAGGCGTGGTGCAGCAAGGACCGCACGGCGGAGACGCAGCTGCGGCTCACGAACGATCCGCACAGCCCACCGAAGTTCCGCGTCTACGGCGCGCTCCGCAACCTGCACGAGTTCTCCGACGCGTTCAAATGTCTGCCGGGCACCCCGATGCGGCCCGCGAAGACGTGCAGCGTCTGGTGACCGGAGCGACGATCAGTACGCGTAGCCGAGCTGGAACGTCACCTGCTTGATCGAATCGCTGCCGCCGGGCGCGTCGAACGCCTTGCCGGTGCTGTCCTTGTCGCGCATCGGATCCGACTGCAGCGTCCAGCTGTACAGCGTCAGCGAGCCTTCAGCGCGCATCACGAACCCGCCGAAGTTTGCCGCGAGGCCGACCGCCGGGCGAATGCCGTTGGCCGCGTGCTTGAGCGAGAACCGCTTCTCGATCTCGCTCGTGCCGTTGAGCATGACGAAGCGATTCTCGAACGCCGCGTAGAGCTCGGCGTGTCCGAACAGCAGCGAGCCTTTCGCGCCGATGCGCACCGACTGGTAGTCCGCGTCCGGAAGCAGCTCGAGATCCGTCTGCTTCGGCGCGCCGCCGCCGTCGAACCGGTACTGGTCGCGCACGTACCCGGCGCCGATCTCGATCGCGCCGGCATCCACGATCGTCCAGCGCTGCCGCGCGCTGACTTCGAGGCTGTCCCACCGCGTCTTCGCGGTGGTGTCCATGTTGTTGCCGTCCTTCACGGCCTGCTGGTTCACGCCGTAGCCGTAGCGGCCGTACAGCGAGAAGCCTTTCAAGAAGCCGACGCCGGCCATCCGCCCCGGCCACAGCTCGATCTCCGGGCCGAGCAGGACCTGGCCCTTCTCGGTCTCCGGGTTGAGGTTGTTGCTGTGCGGCTCGTCGTACGAGAAGTCGCGGAAGCCGATGTTCGCGATGACGGACACCGAGATCACGGGCAGCGTGCGTTTCGGTGCGGGGCCCGGTTTGCTGATCTCGCCGCCCGACGGCGTGCCGCCGCCACCCGGCGGAGGACCCGACGGATCCGGCTTCTTGTCGTCGTCGTCGGGATCCTTGGGATCCGGCTTCTTCGAGACCACCTTGTTCGCCGAGGTGAGCTCCTGATCCTCGCCGTCCTCGACGTTGATCGCTCGTTCGTCGACGACCTTGCCGTCGAGCTTGACCGCGAACTCGTGCGTGCCTGCTTCGACGTCGATCGGCTTCTTCAGCGGCAGCTTGCCCTTGTCGCTGCCGTCGATCACGACGATGGCGCCGGCGGGGCCCTTCACCATCAGCGTCCCGACCGCGCGCTCGAGCGTCCAGCTGAATGCGAGCGTGGTCTTGCCTTTCGCCGGAACGCTGAGCGTGTCGACGATCTCGCGGTGTCCCTTCAGCTGGATGATCAGGGGCGTGTCACCGACCGGCGCATCGAAGTCACACGGCGTCGGCTCGCATGCTGGCATCTCGTCGGGTGCGTTGAGATAGACCGTCGCCCCGGGCGGCGTCGTCGTGATCTTCACCTTCTTCTTGGGCGCGGCCGCTGCGAGCACTGGCACCGCCAGCACGCACGTCGCCGCGATCAGAGACCACCGACCCATCGCCGATATGATAACGCCTGCCCGCCGCAGCGACCAATCGTATGCTCCGGGCGTGTCGCGCACTTGGCTGACTGCGGTGGTCCGCCTCACGGCCCTGCTCGCCGGTGTCGGCCTCGCGACCAGCCGGTTGGGCCTGATCGTGCACGAACTGGTCGGGCATGGAGCCACCGCCCTCGTCCTCGGCGGACACATCCATGACGTCACGCTGTTCTGGTTCGCCGGAGGCTGGGTCCATACCGAGCTCGACGACCCGACGCGCCCCGCCGTGCACGCTGTTTTGATGGGCGGAATCGCCGTCGAGATCGTGATCGGTACCGCCCTCTGGCTGATCCTCAAACGAGCTGACAGCCTCGCCCGGCGCATCGTCCGCGCGTGCGGCGCGACCCTCGTCGCCCACGGCGCCTTCTACGCCGCCGCCGGCGCGTTCCACGGTTTCGGCGATGGCGTGTTCCTCCACCAGGAGCTCGGCGACGCGCGCGTGCCGTTCGCGATCGTGTTCGGAATGCTCGCGTGCCTCGCCGCGTTTGTTGGTGCGCGGCTCGTGCTCGCCGCGCTCGCCGCCGCGATCCCCGGTACCACGCGCATGCGGATCGCCGGGCTCGCAGCGGCTGTCGCGCTCGCCGGTGGCGTGCAGCTCGCAGCGGGCGTCGCGGAAGTTCGCGCGCGCCGCGACGCGACGTACGGCGCCATCATGAAACCCGAGAACCAGCGCGTCGCCGAGCGCGAGCTCGCCGAATGGGCGCGCCAGCAAGCCGCGCACGGACATCGGATCTCCGACGACGAGCGCGAGGCTCGCGCGCGCGAGCTCGCCGACGCGCATCGCCAGTTCCCGTTCGCGCTCGTACTCGGCGGTTGTCTGGTTGCGGCGATCGGCGCGGGGGCCGTGCGATCGCGCGCACCAGCGAACGTCGCGATCGGATCTCGTCTACTCGTGATCGCCGGCGCGGTCGCCGTCGGATCGCTCGCCGCGGTGATCGCGATCGACCTCGGGTTCCACTAAACTGGCCCGACATGGAGCAGCGCAGTGTCAAGGATCTCCTGGGCGGCGGTTTGAAGCCCAACGATCCGCGGCGCTTCATGATCGAAGCGATGATCGGTGCGATGAACGCCGACGGCGTCGCCGATGCGCGCGAGGCCGCCGTGATCGAGCGCCAGATCGCGAGCCATCCGCTGTTCCAGGGCCTCGGGCCCGCCGCGGCGCGCACGCTGATCGACTTGTCGAACGATGCGATCAAGTTCGCCGGCTCGCCGCTCGGTCGCGCACCGGCGATCGCGAAGGGCCTGCCGGCGCGCATCCATCGGATCGCCGCGTTCGGCATGGCCGCCGAGACGGCGACCGCCGACGCGATCGTCGCCGAGGGCGAGCTGCATTTCCTCGAGGCGCTGCGCATCGCGCTGCGCATCTCGCCGATGGAAGCCGAGCAGATCGTGGTCTCCGCGCGCGCGGGGCATCTCGCGGCGTTCCTCGAGGATCGCTATCTGCGCGTGCGCAATTTGATCCCCGTCGCCGCCGAAGTCTTCGCGCTGCGCTCGCTCGCACGCGGGATGGCGACCGACGACATGCGGTTCAAGGTGCGCGACTTCTTCTACGCGATTCCCGATCTGCAGCTCACGCGCGACGAGCTCGATACCGAGCTGTACCGAGCGTTTCGCCGCCCGCGTGCACCCGACGCGCAAGTTTTCGGCGAGCTAGCGCGCGTCGCGAACGGACTTCCGGATCCTGTCGATCGCTACTGGATGGTCGTGTACACGCTCGTCGCAGAGTTGCCCGCGACGGTGCCGAGCTGGCGCGTGATCCCATTCATGGGTGTGATGCAAGCAGCGTTTCAGATCACCGACACCGACATGGAGCTCGCCGTGATCGACGCGCTGACGTTTCCACCAGCGCTGCCGCGTCCCGGATAAAAATTCGGGCATAATCGATGACCACGTCATGACGTCCGACACCATCGAGCTCGTCGAACGCGTTCGTCGTCGCCTCACCGAGCACGATCGCCCTTTCCAGATCGCGGGTCCCGTTCCGGAATCCGCGATCAACGCCGCTGAAGAGGCTCTCGGCGTGACGTTCCCGCCGTCGTACCGCACGTTCCTGCGCACGTTCGGCGGGATCGCGATCCCCAAGCACCTCGGCATCGTCCACGACTTCGTGGGTGTCGATACAACGACCACCGATGTTGTCGCTCGCACGTTGTCCGCGCGTGCCGAGCGCAAGCTCGGCGAGCATCTGCTCGTGGTCGGCATGGGCGCGCAGGATCAGGAGTGGTTCTGTCTCGACGCGAGCCGCCCGACCTCGAGCGGCGAGTATCCGGTGCTGCTCTACGATGCGCGCGACAACGCGCTCGACCAGCAGTTCTACGAGGACTTCGGTCAGATGCTGCAGGAAGTGATGGGCTTCGTCGCCGACAGTCTCGAGCAGCCGCTCGACTGATCGCGCAGCCCCGATCAAACCTGACAAAAGGCTGTCAATTCGACAGGCCAGAGTAGCGTCATGTCGAACATCATGACGTACCCCGGAAGCTGCCACTGCGGTGCAGTTCGGTTCGAAGTCCGCGCGGATCTGAGTGCCGGCGCCGGCCGCTGCAATTGCTCGATCTGCACGAAGCTCGCGATGACCGCGATCATCGTGAAGCCGAACGAGCTCACCGTGCTCGCGGGTGCCGACCAAGTCGGCGTGTACGAGTGGGGCGGCAAGGTCTCGCGCCGCCAGTTCTGCACGACGTGCGGCATCCACACGTTCGCGTACGGTCATCTCGCCGAGCTCGGCGGCGACTACGTCTCGGTCAACGTGAACTGCCTCGATGGCGTCGAGGTCAGCGAGGTCGCCGTCACGTACTGGGATGGCCGACACAACAACTGGGAGAGCGGGCCGCGCGCGACGCCGTGGCCGATCAAGGCGGCTTCGTAGCTGCCCCTTGCGTTTCTCAATCGCGAATATATCATTCGCGTATGAGAATGAGCGACATCGCAAGGCTGGACGCCACGGCGCAGGCGGAGCTCGTGCAGCGTGGAGAGCTGAGCGCGGCGGAGCTGCTGGACGCCGCCGAGCAGCGCGTGCGGCTGCTCGAGCCGTTGCTGCACACGATGGCGTCGGTGGTGGACTTCGGTCGCGTGCGCGCGATGCGACCGGCGAACGGGCCGTTCCACGGCGTTCCGTTCCTGATCAAGGACACGACGCCGTACCCCGGTCTGCGCTGGTCGATCGGCTCGCGTCTCATGCGCCACAACACGAGCGCGCCGCCGACGCCGTTCGTGAAACGTGTCGACGCGGCTGGGCTCGTCGTCATCGGCAAGAGCACGACGAGCGAGCTCGGGCTGCTCGGCTCGACGGAGACGCTCGCGGAAGGCATCACGCACAACCCGTGGGATCTGTCGCGCTCGGCGACGGGCTCCTCGGGCGGCTCGGCGGTCGCGGTCGCAGCGGGCCTGGTTCCGATCGCACACGCGAACGACGGCGGCGGATCGATCCGCATTCCCGCGTCCGCGAATGGCGTGTTCGGCTTCAAGCCATCGCGCGGCCGCACGGTCACTGCGATCGTCGGGCAGTCCGCCTTCGGCGATCTCACGAGCGATGGCAGCGTCAGCCGCTCGGTCCGCGATACGGCGCGCCTGCTGTCGCTCGTCGAGGACGAGCAGCTCGCCTACCGCATGGGCTTCGTCGCCGGTCCCGACAAGCGGCGGTTGCGGATCGGCACGTGGTCGCAGACGTTCGACGGTCGCGAGCCGGATCCCGAGGTCGCACGCGCACACGCCGCGACGCTCGGACTCGTGACCGAGCTCGGCCATCGCGTCGAGGAGGCGAAGCGGCCCGCGCTCGACACGGAGTCACTCGGCGACGCCTTCTTCCTCGTCGCCGGCGCGGCGGTGGCGGGGCTCGCCCAGATGGTCGGGTCGATGCGCGGCGCGGAGGTGCGCGACGACGAGCTCGAGCCGTTCTCGTGGGCGCTCGCGCGGCGCGCACAGGAACGCGGGCCGGCGGGACTGGAGGCGGCGCGCGCGCAGTTCGCGAACGCTGCACGTGCGTACCTCGACGCGACGGCGGGCTACGACGTGATCCTCACGCCGGTGCTCGCGACGCAGACGTGGCGCATCGGCCACCTGTCTCCGCTCGTTCCCGCGGACGAGTTGATCCGTCGAACCTCCGAGGCGGTCGGCTACACGCCGATCCACAACGTCGCCGGTGCGCCGGCGATGTCCGTGCCGCTCCACACGAGCCGTGACGGCCTGCCGATCGGTGTGCAGTTCGCCGCGAAGCCCGGCGACGACGCGACGCTGCTCGCGCTCGCGTACGAGCTGGAAGCCGCGCGTCCGTGGGCGGATCGCTGGCCCGCGGTGTCGGTGCCGATGCTGGCGCGCTGACATGCCGCAGGTCCTGAAGGACGAGGTCCGCGTACGCATCCTCGACGGTGCGCTCGTCGTGTTCGCGCGCGACGGCTTCGCGAACGCGACGATGGCGAGCATCGCGAAGGCGGCGGACGTCGGCGCCGCGAGCATCTACCGCTACTACGCGAGCAAGGACGAGCTGTTCGAGGCCGTCGTCACGCCGCAGCTGACGAAGCGCTTCGAGTCGTTGCTCGAGCGGCGCGTCGCCGGGCTCGCACGCCAGCTGCTCGGTGGCGAAGCCGTCGACGATGCGCGCGACGACATGCTGCAGTTCTGGCTCGAGAACCGGCTCGCGGTGGTGATCCTGCTCGACCGCGCCGCCGGCACGCCGCACGCGCAGTACGGCGAGCGGTTCATCGAGCTGCTCACGCGGCACACCGTGAGCGGGCTCCGCGAGGCTTCGCCGAAGCTGCAGCTCTCCGGACCCGAGCGGTTCGTACTGCGCGCGATCTTCGAGAACACGCGGCGCCTGCTCGCGAGCCTTCTCGAGAACTACGACGCCCCCGCCGAGCTGCGCGACGCGATCCAGACGTTCTGGAGCTATCAGATCGCGGGCATGCGTGGCCTCACCGCGCGACTCGTTGCACGGAGGTAGCCGACCCGAGGTACAACGGTTGCGTGGGCCGACGGATCTGGCTGCTCATCCCCGCGGCGTGTGCGCTCGCGGGCGTCCTCGACGCGCTGCAGACGTTCGTCTCGGCGAGGCTCGACGGCAACGCGCTCGAATGGGGCGAGCTCGTGTTTCGCGGCTGCGAGTGGCTGTTTCTCGGCGCGCTCACGCCGCTGACGTACTTCCTCGGCCGCCGCTATCCGCTCGTCGCCGGCCGCTGGCGACGCGTCGTCGCCGCTCACCTCGTCGGTGCGCTCGGCCTGTGCGTCGGCTGGGCTCTGCTCGGCCTGCTGCTCGGCCTGGCACTGCAGCGGTTTCCGGCGCAGGGCGAGCTCGGCACCGCCTACACGCGCTGGCTGTTGATCAGCCTGCCGTGGTCCGTGTTCCTCTATCTCACGATGCTCGGCTGCGTGTACGCGATCGCCTATTTTCGCGAGGCCCGCGATCGCGAAGCGCAAGCCGCACGTCTCGCCGCCCAGCTCGCCGAGGCGCGCCTCGATGCGCTGCGCATGGAGCTCAATCCGCACTTTCTGTTCAACAGCCTCAACGCACTGTCCGTGCTGGTCCGCGATCGCGACGTCACCGCCGCGTCGCGCGTGATCGAGCTGCTGAGCGGCCTGCTCCGCGACGTGCTCGACGACCGGCCGCACGAGATTCCGCTCGCCGACGAGCTGCGGTTCATCGCGCAATACCTCGAGATCGAACAGGTCCGGTTTTCGGACCGTTTGACCGTCGATCTCGCGATCGAGGACGCCGCACGGCGCGCGCTGGTGCCGGCGTTCGTGCTGCAGCCGCTCGTCGAGAACGCGATCAAGCACGGCATCGCACGGCGCGCCGGCGCGGGCCGGATCGCGGTCACCGCGCGCATCACCGGCGACCGCCTGGCGCTGGTCGTCTCCGACGACGGCCCTGGTCCACGCAGCGACGCCGGCGAAGGTGTCGGGCTGTCGAACACGCGGTCGCGACTCGCCGCGATCTACGGCGACGGCGCACGCGTCGAGCTCCGCGTCGGCGACGCAGGCACCGAGGTCGAGCTCGATCTGCCGCACCGCGAGGAGCCGGCATGACCGCGATCCGCGCCCTCATCATCGACGACGAACCGCTCGCACGCCGCGGGATGCGCCAGCTGCTCGCGCCGCATACCGACATCGCCGTCGTCGGCGAGGCGCGGGATGGTACGGAAGCCGTGCGCGTCATCGGCGAGCTCGCACCGGATCTCCTGTTCCTCGACGTCCAGCTTCCCGTGCTCGACGGCATCGAGGTCGCGCGCCGTCTCGATCCCGCGCGCATGCCGCAGATCATCTTCGTCACCGCGTACGATCGGTTCGCGGTCTCCGCATTCGATCTCCACGCGATCGACTACCTCGTCAAGCCGCTGCGCGAGGCTCGCTTCCACGAAGCGGTCGCCCGTGCGCGGCAGAGGCTCCGCCTCGGCCGTGTCGCGCTCACCACGACCGACGGCGAGCTCGTGCTCGACCTCGAGGAGATCCGCTGGATCGCCGCCGACGACTACTACGCCATCGTCCACGCCCGGGGCCACAGCTACCAGGTACGCGAATCGCTGGCCTCGCTCGAAGCCCGTCTCGACGGCGACCGCTTCGTTCGCGTGCACCGCGGCGCGCTCGTCCACCTCGCCTGCATACGCACGCTGCGCTCCGACGGAACGCTCGTCCTGCGCGACGGCAGCGAGCTCGTCGTGAGCCGCCGCCGTCGCGAGCACGTCGTCGCGGCGATGCGGCGCTTCGCGCGCTGACGACCGTTCGCCGCTCCCACGGACCGTTCGCTGAACTCCGCTTGCGAGCGCGGGCAATCCGGCGACGATGACCGCGATGCGTCGCGTCGACTCGATCGACATCGTGCGCGGCCTCGTGATGATCGTGATGGCGATCGATCACGTACGCGTGTACTCGGGTGTCCCCGCCGGCGGCCCCACCGCGGCCGTGTTCTTCACGCGCTGGGTGACACACTTCGCCGCGCCCGCCTTCGTCTTCCTCGCCGGCTCGTCCGCGTATCTGCACGGACGCAAGCTCGGCGATCGCAACCAGCTCGCGCGCTTTCTGGTCACGCGCGGCCTCTGGCTCGTCGTCCTCGAGCTCACGGTGATCCGCATCGCGTGGACGTTCGACCTCGACTTCGAGCACTACATGCTCGCCGGCGTGATCTGGGTGATCGGCCTGTCGATGATCGTGCTCGCTGCGCTCGTCTACGTGCCCCGCCTCGCGATCGGCGCGATCGGCGTGGGCATCATCGCGCTGCACAACCTCGTCGACATTCTGCATCCCGTCCACGGCTTCGCCGGCGGACCGTTGTGGTCGACCATCCTCTACACCGGCGGCCCGCACGGACCGATGTTCGTCCTCTACTCGCTGATCCCGTGGGTCGGCGTGATGGCCGCCGGCTACGCGTTCGGCGCCGTATTCGAGCTCGCGCCCGAGCGCCGGCAAGCGCTCTGCCTGCGCATCGGCGCTGCGCTCGTCGTCGCGTTCGTCGTCCTGCGCGCGCTCGACGTCTACGGCGACCCACAATCGTGGCGCGCCGACCCCGGCGTGCTGCGCTTTCTGTCGACGACGAAATATCCGGCGTCGCTCGATTTTCTGCTGATGACGCTCGGTCCGATCCTGCTCGCGCTCGGAGCTGCCGAGCGCTGGCCGGTGTCGAATCCGCTCGTCGGCGCGCTCGCCACGTTTGGACGCGTGCCGCTGTTCTACTACCTGCTCCACATCCCACTCATCCACGCCGCGGCCTGCATCGTGTCGCTGGTGCGTGACGGCGAGGTCTCGAGCTGGCTCGTCGGCCATCACCCGGCCGGCCCACCGCCGCTTCCCGACGGATACATGTGGTCGCTGCCGCTGCTGTACGCCGTGTGGATCGCGTGCGTCGTCGCGCTGTACGTGCCATGCCGCTGGTTCGCGAACCTGCGCGCACAGCGCCGCTCGCCCTGGCTCACCTATCTGTGAGGTCGCCGTGTCCAATGTCCAGCAAGCCATTCCGTTTCTGCGCGTCACGAACATGACCGCCGCGGTCCGGTTCTACGAACAGCTTGGGTTTGCGATCACGCTGCGCTGGGAGCCCGGCGGATCGCTGCGCTGGTGCAAGCTCGAGTGCGGCACCGCCGCCCTCATGCTCCAGGACAAGCCTCCTGCCGGCACACTCGGCGTCGGCGTATCGATCTGTTTCATGTGCACCGACGCGCTCGCGATCCACGACGAAGCCGCGACACGCGGCCTCGCGCCCGCCGACGAACCGTGCGTCGGCAACAGCCTGTGGGTCGTCTCGTACCGCGACCCCGACGGCTATCGCATCGACTTCGAGAGCCCGACCACGGTCGCCGAGGACACGCGCCTGTCGACGTACCGGCCGAGCTAGTTGCACGCCGGCGGCGACCACGTGCCGAGCTTGCCGCTCGTGAGGTCGATGACGCGTACGTCGCGGCCGCCGTTCGCGATCACGCGACCGTCGGGAAGCTTGCCGATCAGCTGTGGTGCTTCGTCGGCGATCTCGATCGTCCGGTCGAGCTTGCCGGTCGCGACGTCGTGCACGAACAGCTTCTGCTCGTCGAATCCGGCGAACAGCCACTTCGTGCCGTCGAGCTGCACGGCTTCGCCCTCGTGGATCGTGAGGTTCTTGCCGCCGACGTCGCCGAGCTTCTTGCCGCTCTTCGCGACGAACATGCGCGCACCGGAGCTCACCGGCGTGTACGCGTTCCACACGACGAGCGTGTCGCCGGTGAACCGCGCGCGCTGGATCGCGCTCGGCGAGTCGGAGCTCGGGCCTGACCACGCCGCGACCGTGTAGACGACGCGGCCGCGCCGGGTCTCGTACACGCGAAGCATCGGCGCACCGCCCTGCGCCCACGCGGCGACCAACGTGCGATCGGCGTTCGCGATCGCCGTGCCCCCGTCCTTGTAGTCCTTCGTCGCGATCGTCTTGCAGTCGGAGCCGTCGGGCTTGCAGTGCTTGATGCCCGTCGCATCGACGGTGATCGTGTCGATCTTGTCGGGTGCCTTCCACGCGGCCGGATCCTTGGAGGTGAACTCGCCCTTCGCCGCATCGATCTGCCAGCACGTGCGCGGGTCGCTCGCGTAACACACGGACACCCCATCTCCGGCGATCCAGATCTCGGCGATCGCATCCTTCTTCACGCACGGTGCCGGCTTGTCGTCGGGCGCCGCGCTGCCGCTACCCTCGGTAGGCTCGTCGGCCTTCGCCGGCGCCTCGACGGGTTTCGATGCCTTCACCGGGTCTTCCGAGCCGGGATATCTCCCTGATCCGCAGCTGGCGACTCCTAGCAGCAGTGCCCACAACAGGCCTCTATTCGACACAATCCCACGTTAGTCGATCTGGCCCCGCGCAACAGCTGTGATGCAGGTTGCACTCGTCGATTTTACTTAGCGTTTCGAGGGTCCGTTGGTAGCTTCCGCGCCCGATGAATCGCGCGCTCTGGATCGTCTTCACGGTCGCACTTGCCACTCAGGGTTGCCGTTGCGACGGCAACAACGCCAAGCCCGATGGTGGCGGCGACGATCAGCCGCCCGACGCGCCGGTCGTGACCGAGATGGTGTGCGAGGAACTGCCGCCCGTCACCGACGGTACGTGCTCGGTGACCGCGGGCAGCACGAAGAAGCTGATCAAGGGCATCGTGCTCACGCCGCAGACCGTCTACCGCGGCGGTCAGGTCGCGGTGGACGACAAGGGCGCCATCACGTGCGTCGGTTGCAACTGCGCCGCCGGCGGCGAGACCGTGATCACCTGTCCCGACGGCGCGATCTCGCCGGGCCTGATCAACACGCACGACCACATCACGTTCACGCAGAACCCGCCATACAACGACACCGGCGAGCGCTACGAAGATCGCCAGCAGTGGCGCAAGGGCCAGGACGGTCACGCGAAGATTCCGGCCGGCGGCGGCGCATCCGCGGTGCAGATCCAGTGGGGCGAGCTGCGATTCCTGATGGGCGGCGCGACGTCGATCGTCGGCTCCGGCGGCCAGCCGGGCCTGCTCCGCAACCTCGACATCGCCGCGGATCAGGAAGGCCTCAACCACGGCGCGGTCAACTTCGACACGTTCCCGCTCGACGACTCGGGCGGCACGAAGCGCACGAGCGACTGCAACTACGGCGGCACGCCGACGACGCCCGCGTCGATCGCGAGCGATCCGTCGTACGAGCCGCACACGTCCGAGGGCATCGATCAGACGGCGCGCAACGAGTTCCTCTGCCAGAGCTCCGATACCTACGACGCGACGGCGCCGGGCACGTCGAACAACTTGCTGCTCAACAAGACGGCGATGATCCACGCGATCGGCCTCGAGCCGGCGGATCTCGGCGCGATGGGCCAGGCGGGCACCGCGCTGATCTGGTCGCCGCGGTCGAACATCACGCTGTACGGCGACACCGCGCGCGTCACGACCGCGCACCGGATGGGCGTCGAGATCGCGCTCGGCACCGACTGGATGCCGACGGGCTCGATGAACCTGCTGCGCGAGCTCAAGTGCGCCTCGAGCCTCAACGAGACCTACTACAACCACTTCTTCACGGATGTTCAGCTGTGGCAGATGGTCACGCTGAACGCCGCGTCGGTGACCGCGACCGACGACGCGCTCGGCCTGCTCGCACCGGGCCACCTCGCCGACATCGCGATCTTCAACGCGCACGGCGGCAAGTCGTACCGCGCCGTGATCGACGCCGAGCCGCAGGACGTCGCGCTCGTGATGCGCGCCGGCAAGGTTCTCTACGGCGACTCCGCGGCCGTCAACGCGACGGCGGCGACGTGCGACGTCGTCGACGTGTGCGGCACGATGAAGCGCGTCTGCACGATGACCGAGGTCGGCAAGACGTACATGGCGCTGCAGTCCGCGGCGGGCGCCGGCATCTATCCGGCGTTCCAGTGCGGCCAGCCGATGAACGAGCCGTCGTGCGTTCCGCGCCGGCCCGTGTCGGTTGCAGGCTCGACGGTCTACGACGGCACGGCGAGCGCGACCGATCGCGACGGCGACGGCATCCCCGACTCCGAGGACAAGTGTCCGGACGTGTTCGACCCGATCCGGCCCGTCGACGGTGGGAAGCAGGGCGACGCGGATGGCGACGGCATCGGCGACGCGTGCGATCCATGCCCGCTCGACGCGAACACCACGCAGTGCACGGTCGCCGATCCGAACGATCGCGATCACGACGGCGTGCCGAATGCGACGGACAACTGCCCCGATGCGGCGAACCCGGACCAAAAGGACACCGATGGTGACGGCAAGGGCGACGTCTGCGACGCGTGCCCGGCCGATGCAAACCCGGGCGCCGCTGGCTGCCCGTCGACGATCTACAAGGTGAAGAACGGCATGTCGCCGGTCGGTACGAACGTGCGACTCCTCAACGCGCTCGTCACCGGCAAGGGCACGAACGGCTTCTTCGTCCAGGTGAAGGAAGGCGATACCGGCTACATGGGGCCGGATAACTCGGGTCTGTTCGTGTTCACGAACACCGGCTCGCCGCTGCTCGCGAATGCCGTCGTCGGCACGCGCGTGACCATCGATGGTCGCGTCGCGAACTTCCAGGGCGAGATCGAGCTCGACACGGTCACCACCGTCACGCAGACGACCACGACGCCGGAATCGGCGCCGATGCCGATCGCGGTGACGTACGCCGAGATCAAGACGGGTGGCACGCGCGCGGCCGCGCTCGAGGCCGTGATCGTCCAGCTCGGCGCGTCGTCGGTGAGTGCGACGAACCCGATGTTCGGCGAGTTCACCGTCACCGCCGGTGCCGACACGCTCGTCATCGACGACTTCCTGTTCGTGCCGACGCCGGCGCCCGGTGTCGGCCAGGCGTTGAACGCCCTGAAGGGCGTGCTCACGCTGCGCCAGATGGCGTCGAAGCTCGAGCCACGCAGCGCCGCCGACATCACGCTCGGTGCGCCGGGCCTCCTCTCGTTCTCGCCGGATCTCAGCTTCGCGAAGGTCGGGCAGACGAACGGTGATCCGACGTTCCCGAACGCGCTCACGGTGACGCTCACCGGTCCCGCGCAGGGCAACACGGCTGTGACGATCGCGTCGGGCGACACGAACTCGCTGACGGTCACGAACGTCACGGTGCCCGACGGCGCGACGAGCGTGACCGTGCCGGTCACCGCGGTGGCGCAGAAGGCCGACGTGCCGGTGACGGCCACGCTCGGTGGCCAGCAGCTGACCGCGCACGTGCGCGTCGTCGGTGCAGCCGAAGTTCCGACGACGCCGACGCTGTCTCCCGACGATACCGCGGTCGCCGTCGGCGGCACGGTGCAGTTCACGGTCACGCTCGACGTGCCGGCGCCCGCGGGTGGAACCGTCGTGAACCTGTCGGTGAATCCGGCGACCGCCGGCACCGTGCCGGCGACGGTCACCGTCAACCAGAACCAGATTGCCGCGACGTTCACCTACCAGAACCAGGCGACGTCGGGCACGGCGACGGTCACCGCGACGCTGGGCGCGAACTCGAGCAACGCGACGGTGACCGTGTCGACCGGTGCGAACCATCTCGTGATCAACGAGGTCGACTACGATCAGATCGGCACCGACAACGCCGAGTACATCGAGATCTTAAATCCATCGGCGACGGCGATCAGCCTCGCAGGCAAGCAGCTGCTGCTCATCAACGGCAACGGCAACGCGATCTACAACACGATCGACCTGTCGTCGGCCGGCTCGCTCGCGAGCCATCAGTACCTTGTCGTGGCGGGTGCAAACGTGACGGTGCCGGCGTCGGCGAAGAAGCTCGATCCGGGCTTTGTCGCGGACGCTATCCAGAACGGCGCGCCCGATGGCATCGCGCTGATCGACAACACCAATCACGTCTTGATCGACGCACTGAGCTATGAGGGCCCCATGACCGCCGTCGACCTGCCGGGCTTCCCTGCCCCGGTGTCGCTCGTCGAGGGCACGGTTTTGCCGTCCAATATTGCGGACTCCAACAGCGTCGCAGGTGCGCTCTGTCGCTCACCCGACGGTCAGGATACGGACAATGCTGCGACGGATTGGAAGTTCTGTACGACGCTGACGATCGGAACCGCGAACCCGTAGGCCCGGTGGTATACAACGCCATCCACATGGCGGCTTTTTCACTCGACAAACAGGGCATTTCCGTCTCCGAGATCCATCGCAACGCATCTCCGGCGTTCCTCTACGAGGCGGCGCTCCGATTCGAGAAGGGCTCGACGATCTCGTCGACCGGCGCGCTGATCGCGTACTCCGGCAAGAAGACGGGCCGCAGCCCGACCGACAAGCGCGTCGTCGACGAGCCCGAGGTTCGCGACGACGTGTGGTGGGGCAACGTCAACATCAAGCTCGATCCGCAGAGCTTCCTGATCAACCGCGAGCGCGCGATCGACTACCTCAACACGCGCGAGCGCCTGTACGTCGTCGACGGCTACGCCGGTTGGGACACCAAGTACCAGCTCAAGATCCGCGTCGTCTGCGCGCGCGCCTACCACGCGCTGTTCATGAACAACATGCTGATCCGGCCGACGAAGGAGCAGCTCGCGTCGTTCGGCGAGCCCGACTACGTCATCTACAACGCCGGTGGCTTCCCCGCGAACCGCCACACCGCGGGCATGACGTCGACGACGTCGGTCGACCTGTCGTTCGCACGCCGCGAGTTCGTCATCCTCGGCACCGAGTACGCCGGCGAGATGAAGAAGGGCGTGTTCACGATCATGAACTACCTGATGCCGAAGCAGGGCGTGCTGTCGATGCACTGCTCCGCCACGCAGGCGCGCGACGGCGCCGACACGTCGATCCTGTTCGGCCTCTCAGGCACCGGCAAGACGACGCTGTCCGCCGATCCCAAGCGCCTGCTCATCGGCGACGACGAGCACTGCTGGACCGATCACGGCGTGTTCAACATCGAGGGCGGCTGCTACGCGAAGGTCATCAAGCTCTCCAAGGAGCAGGAGCCAGACATCTGGAACGCGCTCGCGTTCGGCGCCGTCCTCGAGAACTGCGTCTACGAGCCGACCTCGCACCTGGTCGACTACGACAACACGTCGATCACCGAGAACACGCGCGGCAGCTACATCCTCGACACCATCCCGAACGCGAAGCTGCCGGCCACCGCCGGCCATCCGAAGAACGTCATCTTCCTGACCGCCGACGCGTTCGGCGTGCTGCCACCCGTCTCCAAGCTCACGCCCGCGCAGGCGATGTACCACTACATCTCGGGCTACACCGCGAAGGTCGCCGGCACCGAAGTCGGCGTGAAGGATCCCGAGCCGACCTTCTCGCCGTGCTTCGGCGGCCCGTTCCTCGTCTGGCACCCGACGAAGTACGCCGAGATGCTCGCGGAGAAGCTCCGCAAGCACAACGCGCAGACCTGGCTCGTCAACACGGGCTGGTCGGGCGGCGCCTACGGCACTGGCTCGCGCATCAAGCTCAAGTACACGCGCGCGATCATCGACGCGATCCACAACGGCACGCTCGCGCAGGCATCGACCCAGGAGGATCCGGTGTTCGGCCTCGCCGTGCCGACGTCGTGCCCCGAGGTTCCGTCGGAGATGCTGATCCCGCGCTCGACGTGGGCCGACAAGGCCGCGTACGACGAGAAGGCGAAGAAGGTCGCGCAGCTGTTCCGCGACAACTTCAAGAAGTACGAGGCGCAGGCCTCCGCCGAAGTGCGCGCCGGCGGCCCGAAGGGCTAGCGAACGTTAACGTGCAAACGTGACCGTGACCGTGAACGTGAACGGTTATGGTCGCGGGCCCGGACTGGCGATCAGACGGGTCAGCATCGACACGATACGTTCCAGAAGCTTGACGGCTCTTCCGTGGTGGTCGACACCGATCGCGCCGCAGAGCTTCAAAACGTCGAGCGACGCCACGCACTCGACGGCTTCGCCACGCGCGATCGTGTAGATGCGAGCCTTGTCGGCAACGCTGCGACGCCCGGCACCCTCGGCGATGTTGCGAATGATCGATTTCGCAGCCCGCAGGAGCTGGTCGATATCGTCGGCGTGTCCGCGTGGCGCCGCATCGGTGCACGCTGTGAGGAGCTCGAGGAGCTCGATGGCGACGCGATAGCAATCGAGCTTGTACAGGTCCAGCATGCGGTCGGTTGTCGACCGATCGGGCTCGCGGTTGCGTGGCGTCGTTTACGTTGACCGAACGGTCACGTTTACGTGCGTTTACGTTTACGTGCGTTCACGGTCACGGTCACGGTCGCGTTCACGCCTGAAGCGAGCAGGCGCACGATCTCGGCCTGCTGCTCTTTCGCCGCAGGTTCGCCGGTGCCGCCGCGGCCCGTCGTGAGCTGCGCGAGCTGCGCGGCTGTCGAGCCGCTGTTGTTCTTGCGCTTCGGATCGGCGCCGCGCTCGAGCAGCGCTTGGACCGCGGCTGCGCAGCGATTGCGGACCGCGCGGTGCAGCGGCGTCACGCCGCCGGTGTCGACGGCGTTCGGATCGGCGCCGGCATCGACGAGCGCGTTGATCGTCGCGGCTTGTGCACGCGGATCCCAGTGCACTGCGCCGGGCCCACCATCGACGGCGTAGTGCAACGGTTGCTGCTTGCGACGGTTCGTCGCGTCGACGGCGGCGCCGAGCTCGACGAGCTCGCGCACGAGTGCCGTGCGGTATGCGGCGGCGGCGATGTGGAGCGCCGTGTCGCCCGCGTACATGTAGTGTTTGATCGCGTCGAGGAAGTAGGTCGCGGGGTCCGCGCGCGAGGCGCCGATGACGAGCTGCTCGGTCGCGAGCTCGGGATGCGCCTTCACGATCCGCGAGGCGGCGCGGGCATCGGTGGCGATCGTGCGGAGCAGCTCGACGAGTGTCATGTGCCGCGGATCGCGGAGGGCAGGAGGCCGCCCGTCCAGCGCTGGAAGGCGCGGCGGAATGCGCGCGGCTCGGAGAAGCCGAGTGCATCGGCGATCTCGTCCTGCGCGACGCCGCGCTGGACGAGCTCGAGCGCGCGGCGGTGGCGGACGGCGTCGACGAGCTCGCGGTAGGAAATGTTTTCGGCGCGCAGGCGGCGCTGCAGCGAGCGCGGCGTCGTGCCGAGTCGGCGGGCGATGACTTCGATCGCGAGGTCGCCGGTGCGCAGGCCGTCGGCGACGGCGATGCGGACTTCGTCGGCGAACTGGTTACCGCCGAGCTGTGCGAGGCGATCGTTGGCGGACGAGGTGAGGTACTCGCCGAGGATCGGCTCGGCGGTCTTGAACGGCAGTGCGAGGACGTCGTGCGCGAGCATCACGGCGTTGTCGGGCTGGTCGAAGCGGAGCTTGCACGCGAAGAACCGATCGAGCTCCGCGGTCGACTTCGGCCGCGTGTGCTGGAAATGGACTTCGAGTGGGACGATGCGGACGCCGGTCCACGCGCGCGCGAGGTTGACGTAGTTCGCCATGATCAGCTCGGCGATCGGACGCGGCCAGCGCTCGCGTTCCGGTTCCGGCGAGTCGATGATCGTGATGCCGGTGGGCGACCAGCGCAGCTCGACGCGGCCGCGGTCCTTGATCAGGCGGTGGTACTGGTGGACGCGCGCGACGGCCTCGCCGACGTTGGCGCTCGCGCGCACGAGGTAGCCGACGATGCCGAAGCTCGCGGCGGAGACGCCGTGTTCGGCGAGGTGGATGCCGAGGTCGCGATCGCCGAGGCTCTTGTCGGCGGCGGACCAGATCGCGTCATCGACATCGGCGGCGACGCGGAGGTCGGGCCGCGAGAGATCGAGGCCGGCGGGGGCGACGTCGAGGCCGCGCTCGGCGGCGTAGTCGACGATGACCTTGGTCCACGCGGCGACCACCGTCGGCATGCGCGGAAACGTAACATGCAGCTGGCGCGTCGGGTCCGGGATGTGTCGTGTCGGGTCCCTTGTACACGACCCGACAGCGGGGCACGATCGCCGACGTGAAGCTCGCACGATGGGTTGTCGTCGCGGCCGTGCTTGCAGGGACATCTGCGGCACACGCCGAAACATGTCCAACTACCCCCGATGATCCGGTGTGCCGGGCGTGGACCGCGCTGCTGTTGCCGACGGCGACGGGCGCGATCTACAAGCCGAACACCGGGCCGACGTTTGTCGGCGGCGGCTTCGAAGCGGTGTGGCTCGCGTGGAACGACAACAGCGAGGCGTTCGGGCCGAGCCAGGGTCGACTGCGCAGCGATATCGCGATCATGACCAGCACCGGCGACATGGATGCTGGCCAACCGGCCGCAGTAGGCGGGACGATCGTCATGTACCGGTTCGGCGCGCAGGTCGCGTTCGAGCGCAACGCGTCGCGGGCCTACGGCATCCCGTTCTTCGTCGCGGACATCGGCGGGTTCTGGACGACCGGCACCGGCCGCCGATGGTTCGTCGACGGCGGCGTCGGCGTCTACCTCGTGCATCGGCGCAGCCTGATCCTCGAGGCCGACGTCGAAGGCCTACTGCCGTTCCAGGACCCGGGCGACCTCGGCGGCATCACGTCGCGCGTCGCGCTCTCGTTCGCGCTGTGGTGACCCGATGACGAAGATCACCGTGAATGGCAAATCCGTCGACGTCACCGCCGACGCCGACACACCGCTCCTCTGGGTGCTGCGCGACAAGCTCGGCCTCACCGGCACGAAGTTCGGATGCGGCATCGCGCAGTGCGGTGCGTGTACGGTGCATGTCGCTGGTCAGGCGCGCCGCTCGTGCGTGTTGCCGCTGAGCGACGTCGGCGAGAAGCCGGTGACGACGATCGAAGGCCTCGCGACGCCCGAGCGACTGCACGCCGTGCAGGAGGCGTGGATCGCCGAGAACGTTCCGCAGTGCGGCTACTGCCAGGCCGGGCAGGTCATGATGACCGTCGCGTTGCTCGCCGCGAACCCGCGGCCCACCGACGAGGACATCGACAGCGCGCTGTCCGCAAACCTGTGCAGGTGCGGCACGTATCCGCGCATCCGCCGCGCGGTGCATCGCGCGGCGCGCTCGCTCCAACCCATTGAAGGGAAGGCGAGCAAGTGAACCGGCGCAGCTTTCTGATCTCGTCGGCGAGCGGCGCGCTCGTCGTCGGCTGCGCGCTCGGCCCGACGGGCAGCGCGGTGAAGCGGCACCAGCAGCGCACCGGCGAGCTCAAGCCGAACGCGTGGATCAAGATCCTCCCCGACGGCACGATCGTCTTCACGCTCGATCGCGTCGAGATGGGGCAGGGCACGATGACCTCGTCGGCCGCGCTCGTGTGCGAGGAGCTCGAGGTCGATCCGAAGACACTCAAGATCGAGAACGCGCTCGCCGCGCGTGTCTACGACAACAACGACAAGCAGATCGGCATCCAGATCACCGGCGGTTCGACGAGCACGCTGTCGTCGTGGACCGCGCTGCGCGAGGCCGGCGCGACGACGCGCGAGTTGCTGCGCAGCGGCGCCGCGGCGATGTGGGGCGTGCCGGTCGGCGAGTGCGTCGCCGACAACGGCCAGATCCATCACCACAAGTCGAACCGCAGCGCGCGCTATGGCGAGCTGGTCAAGCACGCCGCCGAGGCGAGCGTGTCGAGCGTCAAGCTCAAGGAGCCGAAGGACTGGAAGCTGATCGGCAAGAGCCTCGATCGGCTCGACGCGCGCGAGAAGGTCGACGGCACGTCGATCTACGGCATCGACGTGAAGCTGCCCGGCCTGGTGACGGCGGTCGTCGTGCGCGCGCCCGTCCGTGGCGCAACGATCAAGAAGGTCGACGATCGGGCCGCGCGTGCCCGCGCCGGCGTCCTCGATGTCGTCCGCATTCCGAACGGCGTCGCCGTCGTCGCCGAGGGCTACTGGGAGGCGCGCACGGGCGCCGACAAGCTCGTCATCGAGTGGGACGAGGGTCCGAACGCGAAGACCGACACCGACGCGCTGTACGCGACGTTCGAGAAGATGACGTCGGCGAAGGGGACGAAGACCGCCCACAAGGACGGCGATGCCTATGGCGCGACGAAGGCGGGAGGCAGTCGCAAGACGCTCGAGGCCATCTACAAGCTGCCCTATCTAGCGCACGCGACAATGGAGCCACAGAACGCAACGGCGGTGATCAAGAACGGCCGCTGCGAGATCTGGGCACCGACGCAGGCGCCGGGCATCGCACGGTTCCGCGTCGCCGAGGCGATCGGCTTCGACCTCGACGACGTCACGATCCACACGACGATGCTCGGCGGCGGCTTCGGCCGGCGCGGCCTCGTCGACTACGCGGTCGAAGCCGCGCAGGTCGCGCAGAAGACGAACCGGCCGGTGAAGGTCATCTGGTCGCGCGAGGACGACCAGGAGAACGACTGGTACCGCCCGATGGCGGTGTCGCGGTTCACCGGCGCCGTCGAGAACGGCAACATCACGGGCTGGCTGCACCGCCTGGTCTCGCAATCGATCATCGCGAGCGAAGGCGGCGACTTCGTCGGTGCACTCGCACCGAACGGCATGCCGCGCGCGCTGCGCCGCCTGATGGCCGACAGCGCGCCGCGCATCTTCGCGCGCGGCGTCCTGATCGATCCGTCGTCGGTCGAAGGCGCCGCGACGCTGCCGTACGCGATCCCGAACCTCGCGGTCGAATACACGCCCGTCGAGGCGGGCATCCCGGTCGGCTTCTGGCGCTCCGTCGGTGCGTCGCACAACGCGTTCGTCGTCGAATCGTTCTTCGACGAGCTGTGCGCGCTCGCCGGCAAGGATCCGTTCACCGCGCGCAAGGAGCTGCTCGCGAAACAGAAGCGCCACCTCGGCGTGCTCGAGCTCGCCGCGCAGAAAGCCGGCTGGGGCACACCGCTCCCGGCGGGCGTCGGCCGCGGTATCGCCGTCGCCGAGTCGTTCCACACGTTCTGCGCGCAGGTCGTCGAGGCGTCCGTCGAGGGCAACCGCGTGAAGGTCCACCGCGTCGTCGCCGCGATCGACTGCGGCCGCGTCGTCAATCCGGGCCTCGTCGCCGCGCAGGTCGAGAGCGCGGTCATCTACGGGCTGTCCGCGTGCCTCAAGCAGCAGATCACCGTGAAGCGCGGCCGCGTGCAGGAGACCAACTTCAACACGTACAAGTCGCTGCGCCTCTACGAGGCCCCGCAGATCGAAACGCACATCGTGCCGTCGGAAGAATCGCCGACCGGCGTCGGCGAACCGGGCCTGCCGCCGGTCGCGCCCGCGCTGTGCAACGCGATCTTCGCGGCGACCGGCAAGCGCATCCGCAAGCTGCCGATCGAGCCCGAGCTGGAGACCAAGGCATGACGCGCGCACCACTGCTCCTCTCGCTCGCGCTCGCCGCGTGCACCGCCGCGAACGCTCAGCCCGACGACAAGACCGCGCGCGGTCGCGACGCGTTCAAGACCGTCTACGACACGTTCATGAACCCGCGCTGCCGCAACTGCCACCCGGCCGGCGACGCGCCGCTCCAGTTCGCCGAAGGCCGCCCGCACGCGCAGAACATCTCGCGCCGCTCGGAGAAGAACGGCCTCGCGTGCGCGACGTGTCACCGCGACAAGAACGGCACGCGTCTCGGCCAGCCGCCGGGCGCACCGAACTGGCACCTCCCGCCGCCCGAGACGCCGATGGTCTTCGAAGGCCGAACGCCGAAGCAGCTGTGCGAACAGCTGAAGGATCCGAAGCAGACGGGCGGACGCGATCTGCAGAAGCTCGTCCACCACGTCGCCGAGGATCCGCTCGTCGCGTGGGGCTGGGATCCGGGTCCGGGTCGCACGCCGATCACGACGCCACGCGATCAGGTCGTGGCCGCGATGAAGACGTGGGCCGACGCCGGCGCGCCCTGCCCGGAATAGCGATCAGTTGCCGAGGGCGAGCGCGAGCTTGCCGGCTCCTTTGGCGTCGAAGATCGCATCCTGCGTCCCGTCGAGCTTCGCGCGATGGACATAGCCGTCGATCCGCGACGGGTCCTCCACTCCGACGTCGTCGTTCTGGTTTGCCGTGTAGTAGAGGTACTGATTCGTCAGATCGAGCGCGAGGTGATTCGGCACGAGCCCGCTGAGCAATAGCTTCGCATTCGTCCCATCGAGGTCCGCCGTGTAGATTCCATTGCGGGTCGTCCAGTAGAGCCTCTTGGCAGCCAGATCGAGCGCCACGTCGCGCGTGGGAAACGATGGATCGGTGTACAGCGTCGTCGCGTTAGTTCCGGTCACCGCCACAGTGACGGAGGTGTTCTGGTTCGACCCGGTGCCCGTGGTCGTCGAGACCGTCTTCACCTGGATCTGGCCCTTGACCACCGTCTTCGCTCCCGATTCGGTCCAGTAGATGTCGTACGAGTCGGTCGTGGTGTTGCCGCTGGTCGTGCGCGTGCGCTGCGCGAGCGCGAGCGCGATCGCCTCCGGGACTGCTCGCCCGCTGAAGAGTGTCTGCACGTTGGAGCCGTCGCGATAGTCTGCGCACCGGATCGTTCCGTCGTTCGTGGTCGTGCCTCGTTCGGCCCAACACATCGGGTTGTTCGTGAGGTCGAGCGCGATCCCACTCGGAGCCTTCAAACCCGACTCGAGGACATCGAACTTGCTCCCCCCAAGGTCGGATCGCACCAGGTTGCCCGTCCACCGGTCCGTCCAGAACATCTGGTTGAACACGAGATCGAGTGCCAAGCCGTCCGGATACGCAATGTCGTTCGTCTTGGTGCCTGCCCGCACCGTCGTCGCGCTCGGTGCTGCGAGCAGCTCGCTGTAGATCACGCCCCGCTCGTATTCGGAGCTCTTGCCTTGCGCTGAGGCCGTCACGAACAGCTTCGTCGACGGGAACGGCACACTCGGGCCTTGCCCGAACGTCTTCATTCGCTGCGCCAATGCCAACGTGCTGTCGACGACGAAGTCTTTCGTGCAGCTCGTGAGCGCTGCAATCACGAACCCGCCCAGCACGACCTTCCCCATCACCTTTTCCATACGCCCTCCCTGTTTTGGAGGACGACGATACCACGAGACGATCAGAACACCTGGCTGTCGAGGCAGAACGTATCGCGCGTCACCGCGCGTCAGTCGCCGGAGATGCCGGCGAAGTACAGCCCCGCCGGCGACGTGCCGCCGAAGACGGGCGTGTAGCGTCCGTACCCGCGACGGATGCGAGCGAACACCTTCGACGTGTTGGCCTCGATGATCGATCGAGTGGGCCTGGTGGTCGAGAAGCATGCCTCGAGCTCGGCGTCGCTCATTCGATAGATCGTCCCGTACGACGTCGCTCCGCCGAGCATCGCAGCGAGGAGCTCTGCCTGTGGATCCAGCTCACCCGCAGGTTCCGCCGTCACGCGCAGCATGTCGATGATCGAATGCGTGCCCTCTTCCGCCTGGGCCTCGCGCAGCTGCTCGAGAGATCGGAACTTCTTCTTCGCGTGCGAATAGAAGTCGCCGCGCGAGAACACGTCCTGCTGAAGCCGCGCGAACGCCCCGACGACATCGCTGTCGTACGCGACGAAATACGACCACCCGGACCCGCCCATGCGCTGCGGTTCAGAACACCTGGCTGTTGAGGCAGAACGTGTCGCGCGTCGCCGGGAAGTGCAGGCCGACGGCCATGCACATCTCGTTGCTGATCGCGGACTCGCCGGTGGTGAGCGGCATGTTCGTCGTGTTGTGGTAGTCGCACTTGTAGTCGAGGCGGCTCGTCGAGAACTGGAAGAACGGCTGGTCCCACTGCTGGACGGTGGCGTGCGCCCAGTCGAGCGTCTCGAGGACCATCTCGGGGCCGTTGAACACGTGCGCCGACGTCGTGTACTTGTGCGAGTGCGTCGACATCATGACGAACTTGTGCGTCGGGTCGATATCGCAGCTGCCGCTCGCCGAGCCGGTGCCGCCGGCTGGGACGTTGATCTTCGTGTTGAACGTGACGTAGGCGTGCGCCTCGATGAAGTCGACGCCGGACAGGAACTTCTCCATCTCGACGTGGACGTCGGCGGTGATCGCCTGCTCCGTCTGGTTGACGTAGTGCATGTTCACGATCACCGGCTGGTTCGGCGCGAGCGCGATGCCGACGTTGTCGGGCATCACGATCTCGTTATCCGGCGTCTGGCTCGCGTAGAGCCACACCGGGATCGTCTGGAGGTCCATGCCGGCGCCGAAGTTCGTGCACTCCTTGAACGTGCCCTCGGCTTCGAGCGGCGCGGTCGTCTTGAAGACGATCATGTGGTGGCTGCCCGGCGTCATGTGCGAGGTGACGCGGTGGACGCCGGAGGATTCGGCGACCGGCAGCGACGTGTAGTAACAGAAGAACTTCTCCTCGCCGGGCTGGATCGTGAACGACGGCGTCTGGATCGTGAGGAGATGTTCGTCGAGCGTGGGCGTGGTGCCGCAGCCGGCGAACGACGTGAGGGCGAGCACGAGTGACGGGATGGCGCGCATGGAACCTCGTTGACTTCTGTTCAATTGCAACCCCGACGCCAGCACCTGCGGAGGGCAACTCCGCATTCCCTCTCGCTACGCCGGGGACGATACACCCGATCGCTGGGGTGCGTTGTTACTGTTCAGAACTCGAAGTCGACGCCCGCGAACCAGGTCGAACCACCCACCGACAGCTTCGTCGAGGAGCCGAAGCCGTCGACCCGGGCGAACTGCAATTCACCGAAGAATCCGGCGTGATAGATGCCGCTCTGCTGCATCGAGCGCGCGGCGTCAGCGTCGATCCGCTCGGCGCGGATCGCGAGGCCGACCGTGCCCTGGAACCCGAGCGACGCGCCGTAGGCCTTGTTCTTGTCGCAGTTCATCGCGTCCATGCCCGACTTGCAGACGGCGGAGAGGTCACCGTTCGGCGCGGTCATCCACCAGACGTAGTAGGACAGGCCGCCACGCAGGTACGGGACAATCGGGATGCCGTAGTCGTCGTCGAGCGTCGTGAACCGGTACGTCGCCGTGGCCGCGAGCGGGATCAGGCGGAACGTCGTCTTCGCCGCGGTCGAGCGCGGGCGGAACAGATCGTCGGGGCTCGTGCCGTCGAGATAGGCGTACGCGCTCTTCTGCATGTAACCGATCGTGCCGCCGACCAGGAACTGGCCGACGCCGTGCCAGATCACGCGGTCGACGTCGAGCATCGGCAGGATCTGATAGACGTGCGCGTCGTGCCCGACGAGGCTGCCGTCTTCCTCGGTGTAGTAGTTGCCGAACATCGCGCGGTACGGGCCGATGCCGGTGTTCATGTTCACGCCGAGCTGCTTGTCGATGTCGGGCGTGTACGGACCGATGCGGATGCCGGCGTGCCAGCGGACCGTGCCTTCCTCGTCGGCGAGCGACGCGTCGACGCGATCCTCCTCCCAGTACGGCGTGAACTCGTCGGCGCGCACGAGGCGCGGCGCGAGCGTGACGAGCGCGAGCACGCCGCCGACGATCGCGAAACGCGGCACTCGGATTCGCACGCGCGAGCGACGACGCCACAGCCAGGGCAGGGACGCGAGCAACAACAGGCCGGGCAACGTGAGCACGTGCCACAGTAACGCGATCACGACGAGCGGCCACAGCCAGTACGCCGCGATCACACGGAAGCCGCTCCACACGTGCACGACGGCGCCGAGCTTGCCGAGCGTCGCGTAGTACGCGTTGATCAGAAACCTTCCGTACGGCGTCGTCGCGAGCGTGTTGTCGCGGAACGAGCGCAGCGCCGTCGTGATCGGACCGTCGCCGCCGTAGGTCTCCGCCATCAGGCACAGGCCGCCTTCGATGTTGCCGCCGCGATCGTGGATGTCCTCCCACAGATCGGTGACCGGCACCGGCGTGACCGTGCGGTTGAAGTAGTTGACGACGAAGTTGCCCGAGCGATCGATCGCGACGAGCGCGACCACGTACTGCTGGCCGTTCTCGAGGCCGTCGATCGTGAGGCTCGTCGCGGTGCCGCTCATCTCGGTGCCGCAGATGAACGCGTTGCTGAACTGCGTGAAGCCGGCGGGCGGCGTCGGAACATCGCGATCGACGTCCGTCGTCGCGCTCGGCGTCGACGTGCCGATCGTCGTGGTCTCCGGGATGCCGCAGGCGTTCTCGGTCGTGCGGAACAGGATGTCGCCGCCGCCCTTCACTGCGTTGCCGTTGACGTCGGCGCACAGCGCCTGGAAGTAGTAGAGGTCCTCGAACCGCGCGGTCGGCGTGTCCCACGTGATCGTCACCGAGCTCTCGCCGCCCTGCACGTCGAGGTTGTCGGGCAGCGGCGGCGGCTTGGTGTCGAAGCCTTTCACGTCGCCGGTGAACTTGCCGAGATCGATGTCGCGCGGCGAGAAGAAGTCGGGCTTGGTGTCACCGTCGGTGTCGACGGCGGCCCAGATCGACGCCTCGGCCTCGTCCTCGCGACACGGCTTCGGCATGTTCGTCGTCATGTCCTTGATGTCGATGCCGTTGATCATGTCGTAGATGTTCACGGTCATCTGACGCGTGAGGATGAGCTCGTCGACGTCGGGCAGCGTCTCGGCGAGCTGGCGGCACTGCAGCGGCCGCTTCACGTCGTCGTCGCATTCGGTGCCGACGAACTCGAGCACCGGGCGATGCACGCCGGTGACCACCTCGATGTGGAGGTCGTACTCGATCTTCGACTGCGCGCGGTCGGGTTGTTGCTGCGCACAGATGCAGTTCGCGCGGTTGAGGTAGAAGCGCAGCGAATCGGGATCCGGCGGCTCGATGAACGTGCCGTCATCCTGGGCGATGTAGAGCTTCGGCCACTCGAGCCCATTCGGGTTGTTCGGGAGCATGCCGGTGTCTGCGCGCGCGCTGCCGGTCCAGGCCAGCAGCACGAGCACAGCTACGTATCGCGTCATCGACAGGGCCCTCAGCAAGAGAAAAGCCAGGAGAAGATCGCCGGGTTTCCCGACGACAACCGTCGATATCACGCGAGGATGGCCGACTCAAGAAACCGCAAACACACTGCCAAACTGGCACGCGGTTGCGGTGCCAGGTGTCACAGCGTCTCGAGGTACGCGGCGAGGTCGGCGACCTGGGCATCGGTCAGTGTCGTGCTCGCGGCCATCCCGTGGACGGCGCCACGCTCGCGGAGCAGGGCCTCGAGCGTCGCCGCCGTGCCGTCGTGGAAATACGGTGCCGAGGCGGCGAGCCCGACGAGGCTGGGCGTGTCGACCTGCTTCATGTTGCCGGTGAGCTCGTGGCGCTCGCGGTCGGTGTAGCGCGCACCGTCGTGACAACCGCGACATCCGAGATCCGATGAGTCGAACAGGGTCCGGCCACGCGCGACCGCCGCCGGATCGCGCGTCGGCGTGCGCACCGCCGGCATCGACTCGAGGTACGCGACGAGCGCCGCCGTCTGGGCCTTCGAGATGCCGGCGCCGCCGAGCCGGCCGATCGTCTGCGTCATGCTGAACGCGAGGTCGGGCGCGGCACCGTCCCACTTGTACGGCGCCGTGCCGACGAGGCGGCCCGCGAGGATCGGCGTCTGCAGCGTGCGCCCTTCGATCCGCCACGACAGGCCGTCGGCGCGCCCGTCGAGATGGCAGTTCGCGCACGCGACCGCGCCGTGTTCCGAGATCTGCGGGATCGCGCTGTGGAACAGCACCATGCCTTCGTGTTGCTGCGCCGTGAGCGTCGACGGGACGAGCTCGGGCCCGGTCACCCGCGGAAGATTCTTCGTCGCGAGCTGGCCCTTGTCGTCGACGAGCGTCAGCCGCTCCACGCTGCGCGTGAACGCGCACCACACCCACAGGTTGCCGTCGGGAGCGACCGCGAGACCGTCGGGGCCGCAGCGCTCCTTGCCACCGGCCGGGTTGCCGATGTTCGGGCCGAGGCCCGCGGAGATATCGACCTGCGACGCATTCTTCAATTGCAGGATCGAGTCGGTGCCGAAGCCGGCGATGTACAGCGCGTCGCGCGCGCCGTCCCACGCGACCGCGCGCGGCTGGTGCTGGCCGAACGTCGCGGTCGCCACCGTCGTGCGCGCGCCCGACCAGCCGACGAACGCGAGATGCGAGGTCAGCGGCGGCTTGAAGTTGACGCCGCCGTAGCGGCCCGTCGACTCGGTCGTGCCGGTCATCCCGACGGGCACCGCGATCTGGAACGGCACGACGGCCTGGTTGTCGCCCATGAACGCCGCCGCGAAGCCGCCGCGAGCATTCACGCTGTCGAACGCGTGCGTCGTCACGCGGTGCGTGCCGAGCGCGACGTCCTCGAACGTGTTCGATCCCGAGTGAGCGATGACCGCGCGGCTGCCGTCGGAGGCGATCGCGACACCGCGCGGCTCGCGATCGAGCGCGACACGCCAGCGCTCGGCTCCGCTCGCGACGTCGTACGCGGCGAGCACGCGATCGGCGACCGCGGTGACGAGCAGCGTCTTGCGATCCGGCATCAGCGCGACGCCGTACGGCTCGGCCGCGGTCGCCCAGCTGCGTGCGATCGCAAGCCCCGGCTCTGCCGGGGCGCGCAGCGCCGCGGAGCGGTGCGGAGCGTCGATCGACAGACCGTCGCCGACGCGCACCGCGAAGATGCGATCGGCACGGCGATCGGCGACGTACGCGAGCGCCGCGACCGGGTCGTACACCAGCACACCTGCATCGCGACCGATCGCGAGGCTCGCGACCTTCGCTCCCGTCGCATCGACGAGCAGCAGCGCACCACTGTCGGCGTCGATCGCGAGTGCGCGGTAACCGATCGCCGCGATCCGCGAGCCGGCGAGCGACGGCGCCGTCGGCGCCGCGGGACGCACACCGGCGATCCGCGTCGTCGAGATCATCGCAAACCGGGGCGGCGTCGGATCGAAGTCGTCGCCGTGATGGCGCGCCGACGCAGGACCGACAAAGCAGCCGAGCACAGACGAAGCTAGAAGCAGTCGCCGCATGGCGTGGCAACGGTGTCTTCTCGGGTGCTATTTCGCGACAGCTCAAAAGTCTCGCGCAGTTGGCAACAACCACGGTGTGCGATGCGTTGCCACGCATGCGTCAGCTTTGCTTTGTCTTCTCGGCGATCGATTTTCCGGTCGTGCGGCCGCCCGATCCCGCGCAGGCCGTCGGCGGCCACGACGTTCGCGAGTTACCGATCGACACGCTCGCGATGCACGCGACCCACGCGGCGGCGACGATCGTTGCGGCGACCGACGATGGTCGCGCCGCAGTGACCGTGGATGCGCTCGGCGGCACGAAGCTGTGGCCGACGCTCGACGGCACGCGCGAGCCGACCGAGGGTTCGGCACGACGCTGTGCGATCAGCCTTGAATCAAAAGTGCGCCGCTCGAGCGCAACAACGAGTGCGTGCGAGGCGTTGCAGGTACATGCGCTTCTGGCTTTTGACGATCGGCATCGCGGCGTGCACCGCACCGTCGTCGATGATCGGCGATGCCGTGCCGATCTTCGACGATCCGGGCGTGATTCCGATCGATCTGCCGGCGATGCGCCCGTCGGATCCGGCACCGTCCGTCGGCGGCTACGAGATCCGCGAGCTGCCGATCGACAAGCGGCTGCTGCACGCATCGCACGTGGTCGCGACGACGATCGCGGCCACCGACGACGGGCGCACCGCGGTGACCGTCGATGCGGTCGGCGGAACGAAGCTGTGGCCGACGCTCGACGGTACGCGCGAGCCGATCGTCATCTCGACGTCGCGACCGACGATGGTCGCGCTCGTGCGCACCGGCGACCAGTTCGTGGTGATCGGCCTCGACGGCACCGGCGCGCTCGAGATCATCCGCACGACGACGCGCGGAGAAGTGCTCGCGCACCGTCAGATCATCACGCCGCGGCCGATCGCGAAGCTGCGCGCGACGTCGGCGGGCATCGTCGCGCTGCGCGACGACCAGCGGCTCGAGTTGCTCGATCTCGACGGTGCGCGACGCGGCGTCCTCGCGCCCGAGCCGGGCGAGCGCATCCACGCGTTGATCGCGCGGCGCGACCGCGTGCTCGCGGTGATCGGTTCGGCGGACGGCGTGCACGCGCGGTGGCTCGACGTACGGCCCGAGGGCTGGGCGTGGGGCGCGGCGACGCCGAAGCTGCCGATCGATCCGGACACCGCCGTGCTGTCTCCGGATCTGCGCCACATCGCCGCGAACGCTGCGCGCGGGACGGCGACGCTGTACCTCGACCTCGTCACCGGCAAGTCCGTGCGCGTGCCGCCGCCACCCGAGAACGAGTTTGGCCCCGACGTCGCGATGACTCCGCGCGGGTTCACGAGCGCGTCGCAGCTCGCGCTCGACGGCCAGTTCGGCTCGACGATGTGGTGGAGCGGCGAGACGACGACTGTCACGTTCGCGGGCGATCCCGAGCGCGAGTCGATGCCGATGCCGATCGCGATCGGCGACCGGTGTCTGCTCGTCGGGAGCCGCTCGCGAATCATGCTCCACACGGCCGAGGAGGGCAGCAAGTGGGTCGGCTACGAGCTGCTGAATCCGATCGAGGTCCGTGCGACGACGCGCGGCGGCTTCGTCATCGGCGGCTACGCGGGCCGCAACCTCGTGCGCACCGATGCGCAGCTCCGCGAGACCCACCCGATCGAATGGCGCATCGCGCAGGAGGTTCACGAGCTGAAGATGCTCGACCACCGCTACGCCGCGGCGATCGTCGGCGCGTACAAGAACTTCTCGCTCGTGCGCCTCGATATCGAGGATCCCGAGGACATCGTCACCGTCGCGCCGGTCAACGCGTACGCGCTCGTGTACGAGCCGTCATCGCACGTGCTGGCGTATCTCGAGGATCACGATATCGTGTTCGCGCGCTTCGATCCGAAGACGGGCACGATCGGTCCACCGGTGCGCTCCGTGTTCAGCAAGTTTCCCTATGCCTCGAGCGTCATCCTCACGAACCCGGCGCTCGCGAACGGCATCATCGGGCTCGCCGAGGAAGTCGACGGCGATGGCGCGCACATCCACCTCACGGAGATCCGCGCGATCTGCGCGACCTGCGATGAGCCGGTCGTGACCGGCCGCGAGCGCACGATCGAATACGCGGATCGCCCGGCGGTGTTGCAGCGCTACGGGATCGGCATCGACGGCCGCCTGGCGAGCGCGGTCAGCCCCGACAAGACGGCGATCGCGCGCATCGAGAACGGTCGTCTCGCGCTGCTCGATGCGAACGGCCACGAGCGCTGGGTCGTGCCGTCGCGCGGTGCAGCGTCGGTCGCGTGGTCGACCGCCGGCGACCTCGTGCTCGTCGGCAACGGTCTCGCGCACGTCGACCGCGAGACCGGTTCGATCACGGGCGCGCAGTGCGGCTGGCGGTTCGGCCTGCACGAAGGAACCGAGTCGGATTTCATGTTCGGCCCGACGCTGTGCGACGCGCCGTAGCTCAGCTCGCGCGCGAGGGGCTGTCCCTATTCGCGTCTCGCGCCTGCGGCGCTCGCCGCTCTAGGGACAGCGCCTCGCCATTGTTGTCCGTCCGTCCTCACTCCGCTGTTCCTCGCGCGGCAAAGCCGCGCTCGGGCTCCGTTCGGCCGGACTAGCGCCGCTTGCGATGCTCGTCGAGCGCGGTCCGCACGGCGACGGCGAGCGCGGCGGCCTTGGTCTCCTGCGCCGCATCGCGCCGGCCGCCCCACTCGGCAACGTAGTAGAGCTCGGTCAGCTCGGCGACGTGCACCGCGGCCGGATCGCCGCGCGAGGACATCTCGGACGCGTGCTCGCGCGGCGTGTGGTGCGGCGCGCGGGCGAAGCCGGCCTTCGCGAGCATGCGCGCGACCTGGTCGTACGTGTGCGCCACCGTCGAGCGAACGCGCGTGCGCTCGCGGGCCTCGGCGCGCGGCAGCCTCGGTGTCCGCTTGCGCCATCGCCATACGGCGAGCGCCGCGATCGCCGCGAGAAGGCCACCGGCGATCGCCCAGTTCGCGAGCGCCCAGTCTTTCACCGCGACGCCGGCGTCTTTCACCGCGACCAGCGCCGACTCGAGCGCGCGCCCGATGCTCTTGAACAGCTGTAGCTGCGAGACGAGGTCGTACTCGACGACCCACTTCGTCCACTGGAACCGCAGCGTGTCGATGAACCGGCCGAGGCGCGCGCGCCAGCCGGTGCCGCCGCGGCCGAGCAGCTCCTCGTCGTCCGATGACGGCGTGGCGTCGAACGTGACCCAGCGGCCGCCGCTGATCACGTTGCCTTCCGCGTCCGTGTAGTCGCCGGGGAAGAACACCTCGGCCCACGAGTGGGCGTCGCCGGCGCGCACCGCGACGTAGCCCTGGTATTCGTTCCACTCGCCGCCGAGGAAGCCGTTCACCTGGCGCGTCGGCACGCCGGCCGCGCGCGCGAGGATCGCGAACGCGGATGCGAAGTATTCGCAGTGGCCCTTCTTGCGTTCGAACAAGAAGAAGTCGACCGGCTCGCGATCGCCTGGGTCCTTCAGCTCGAGCGTGTACGACAAGTTGGATGTCAGCCAGTCGCGGATCGCGACGGCGCGGTCGTAGTTGTTCGTCTTGCCGGCCGTGATCGTCCGCGCGAGCTCGCGCGTGCGCGCCGTGATCTCGGGCGGCAGCTGCAGATACACGCGGAAGCCGAGCCCGAGCCCGCCGTCCATCGTGCGCAGCTTGTCGGCCGGCGGCGGCGCGAGCTCCGACCACACGGTGTAGTGCACCGTGCTGCCATGCTCGAGGCGCACTTCGTCGTTGCGCTCGACGGGATTGCGCCGCCTGAGCACGTGGCCGTACTCGATGATCCGCGGATTGCTCGCGCCGAACAGCACATCCGAATCGAGCGGCTCGAGCCACACCTCCTGCTTCACCGCCTGCGTCGCGAGGCGATCGATCTCGGGGATCGGCAGCGCGCGATTCGACCACAGCAACACGCGGCGATCGCGCGTGTTCGACTGCTCGAGCGTCTGCCGCGTCGTCGGCGCGTCGCCGCTCCGCGACCAGTTGCCGTTCTGATACTTGTCGAACGCGACGCCGCGCCAGTGGAGCTCCGGCGCCTCGCGGCTGCCGTACTTCGGATCGATCTCGACGCGCATGACGACCGTCGCGTCCTGCTTGATCACGCCGTGACCGCCGAGCTTCACGCCGTCGGCGAAGCCCGACAGCGACACGTTGCTGCGGCTCTTGAGGAAGAAGCCGATGCCGACGCGCGGCAGCGCGAGAAACACGACCGCCGCACCGATGAACACGCCGAGCGACAGGAAGCCCGTTCCGACGAAGAATCGCCCGCCGACGATCCGCCGCGAATCGAGGATGCGCCGCACTTCGACGCGCTCCGACGCGCGATCCGCGGCGTGCTTGACGAGCAGGTTGTCCTCCATCTCGCGGCGGAGATGGAACAGCGTGAGCGCCCACGTCGAGGCGATGACGAACCCGAGGAAGCACAGCCCGTACGTGAGATCGGGATTGAGCACCGACCCCGCGACGAGCATGAGGAACGCGAGCAGATACATCTGCTGCCAGTCGCGCGCGGCTCGCCGGTTGTACGCCTTCGCGACGATCAGCCAGATCAGGAACTGCGCGCCGACGCCGAGATAGTCACCGGTGACGATCGCGGTCATCAGGCTGTAGACGAGCGCGAAGATCGACAGCACCGTCCACACCCAGCCCCACTTCTCGAGCCGGATCCGCGGCGGCTCCCAGAACCACGAGAACACGAGCCCGATGATCCCGGCGAGCGCGATCACCGACGGAATTCCACCGCCGACGACGAGCGCGAGATAGGCGAAGCCCACCATCATGTAGGTCGCAGTCTTGTGGGCGACCGCGAACCTCACAAACGCCCTCCGAGCATCGTGCTCGTGCTCGCGCCCATCCGACGAATCAGCGCAGGTGTCCGGCGATCAGCAACGATTTCGATGTGGTTTTTCCGAAATTCGGTCGGCGATGGATTGCGACGCGAGCTCGCGCGTGTCGAAGCCATGGCGATGTCGTTGGAGCACGAGCACGAGCAGGAGCACGATCGGATGCCGGACGCGGCCCTCATACGTCCATCACCGTGGTCGTTGTCGGGCGGCCGTTCGCGCTCACGGCGCGCGGTGCGATGAGGACGCTCTCGACGCGCGGCGGGATGGGATGGAACGCCGTCTCGTCGGAGACATACGGCAAGAGGGCGAGCGCGCGGCCGATGCGGGCCTCGTGCATGCGGCCGTTGCCGGGCGGCACGTGGCAGCCGCGTGCCGCGAGCTCGACGGTCCAGCCGGCCTCGAGGTAGGTCGTCGCGAGGCTCGCGGCGACGCTGATCGCGCGCTCGACGGCGGCGACCTGGGCTTCGGCGGCAGGCGTCAGCGCGCCGTCGCCGACCGCGTCGCGCACGGCATCGGGCAGCGCGTTGTCGACCCCGATGATCACCTTGCGCGCGTGTTCGTCCTCGTATTCGCGGACGAGCAGGCGGCCCGTGCGCGCGCTCGATTTCCAGTGCACGTCGCGGCGATCGTCGCCGGCGCGCCGCTCGCGGAGGCCGAAGAACTCGCCGCGGCGCCCGAGCTTGTTCGCGGTGGCATCGCCGCGGACGGTGGAGCGCGGCGGCGGGCGCGGCACCGTGACGCGCGCGGGATAGACGAGCACTTCGACAGGCGCCTCGACATCGCGCGACTTGCGGAACAGCGCGAACGGAAACTTCGTCGCGAGGCGATAGCCGGTCAGCGTGTAGAGGCCGCGGCGCACGAACGTGTGGCGATAGCTCGTCCGCTGCGATTTGGCCGCGGGGATCTTCAGGAAGTAGCAGCGCTTGTCGAGCGGCGCCGTGCCGACGAGGTCCTCGACCTCGATCGAGAACGAAGCCCGGTTCGGCTTCTTGTTCTCGATCACGACTTCCATCAGGAACGGCTCGTTCGCGTAGACCCGCGCGGGCGGGCGCCGCTCGACGCCGAGCTTCTTCAGCGTCATCTCCGACAGGATGCCGGAGGCGATGATGAACGACAGCAGCCAGCCGAGGAGCAGGTAGAGCAGGTTGTTACCGGTGTTGATCGCGGCGAACCCGACGCCGACCGCGAGCAGCACGATGATGCGGCCCTCACGCGTGAACCGGAGCCGGCGCGGTGGACGCAGACGACGCCGGATCCGGCTCCAGATGCTCATGGAGGATCAGGTGGGGACAGCGACGCGGCTGACGATCTCGCCGACGATCCGCTCGGCCTCGCTGCGTGCGCGCCCGAGCGAATCGTGCGTCTGCGCGAGCGCGAGTCGATGCGAGAGGCACGGGACCGCGAGCGACTTGAGGTCGTCGGGGACGACGAAGTCGCGGCCGGCGGCGAGCGCCGAGCCCTGGGCCGCGCGGTACCAGGCGAGCGCGCCGCGCGTCGACACGCCGACAGCGATGCCCGGATGCCGGCGCGTCTCCTCGACGATCGTCATCGCGTAGTCGAGCAACGCGTCGTCGACGCGGATCGTCTCGACGCCCTCCTGAAGGCTGCGCACGGCCGCGAGGTCGACGACCGGCGCCAGCTTCTGGATCGGATCGCCGCCCGCTCGCTCGCGCATCAGGTCGCGCTCGATCGCCTTCGCCGGATAGCCGAGCGAGATCCGCAACAGGAACCGATCCATCTGCGACTCGGGGAGCGGGTACGTTCCGTAGTGCTCCGCCGGGTTCTGCGTCGCCATCACCATGAACGGCGTGTCGAGCGTGTGGGTGGTGTCGTCGATCGACACCTGGCCTTCGCTCATCGCCTCGAGCAGCGCCGATTGCGTACGCGGCGTCGTGCGGTTGATCTCATCGGCCAGCACGACGTTCGCGAATATCGGTCCGCGCTTGAGCTCGAACACCTTGCCGTTCTGGTCGTAGACCGAGACTCCGACGATGTCGGACGGCAGCAGGTCGCTCGTGAACTGGATGCGGCGGAACGTGCCGCCGAGCGACGCGGCGAGCGCGCGTGCCAGCGTGGTCTTGCCGACGCCGGGGATGTCCTCGATCAACAGGTGCCCGCGCGACAGCAGCGTCACCACGGCCGCGCGGATCGCCTCGGGCTTGCCGCGGATGACGGTGGCGATCGCGTCCTCGAGCTTCCGGACAGCCCCGATATCCGTCGAGGAGAGCGGAGCTGGAACCGTCACCGCCGGCATGTCTGCCGATGATAGCTCAATCGGCAGCCCCACGCCGGGGTGGCCCGGCATGGGTAGGTGTGTGTCAGCAGCTCAGCGGCGGTCCTGCAGCGACATCACGAACTGCAGCACGTACCAGAACAGCGTCGCGACCGTCGAGAACAGCATCAACGAGGCGGCGACGTACCCGCTCAGCGGGAAGTAGCTCATCACGAGGCTGGTCTGGAACAGGATGTAACCCGCCATCAGCAGGATCATCAGGCCGCAGAAGATCGCGCCGAGGTGGAAGCCGAACAGGATCGACGCGAGGATCACGCCGAGCGCGGCGAACGTGCAGATCGTCAGCACGCCGCGCATGAACGTGAAGTCCTTCTTCGTGATGAACACCGTCAGCGTGAGGCCGACGAAGATCACCAGCGTGATCACGACGGACTGCATGATCACTTCGCCGGCCTGGCCGCTCATGATCGCGCCGTGGATCGACGAGCCGTGCGTCAGCGCGTTGAGGATCGTCATGCGCGTCGCGTCGTCGCCGAACTTGTACATCACGACCCACAGCAGCGGCTGCAGCAGGAATCCCCACGCGGCGACCTCGAGGCCGAGGCCGACGTACTGGAGTCCGCGCGACGTCTCCGACATCGCGAGCTTCTGCGCGATGTAGCCGACGGCCATGAACAGACCGAGCACGATCAGCCAGGTCCACTGGCCACCGAGCGCCCAGCGCGAGAACCCGAAGCTGACCTCGGGCGCGTAGCGCAGCAGGAAGCCGGTCAACGCGGCGAAGGCGATCAGCGCACCACCAAGGTGCGCGTACGTCTTGCGAAGAAACGTGACGCGATCGCTGACGCCCAACGTGGCGACAGCGCCTGGGATCGGTCGAGCGGATTGTGCGAATGCCATGGGGGCCTCCCGTCGGATTTGACAGGCGATTCTTAGCACGGCCTAGGTGACCAGCCATAGCGTCGCCAGCGACGCAACCAGGGACGGAACCGTAACGATCACGCCTACCCGAACGAACAGGCGCAGCGGGACCGCGACCTGCTGGCGCCGCAGTGCGTGCATCCACAGGAGGCCCGCCAGCGAGCCGATCGGAAGAAGCCGGGGACCGAGGTCGCCCCCGACGAGCGCGGCGAACACGTGTGCGTTCGGAGCGTGCGCGAGCGCATGGGAATGGAGGAGCGCCATCGGATGGTTGTTCACGAGCGCAGATCCTGCAGCCGCAACGGTCCCGATCGTCGCGAGCGGGGCAGGCGTGTCTCGATACAGCTGCGCGAGGTCGTCGGTGGCACCGGCGCGCGCGAGCGCGGTCGCCAGCACCAGCACGCCGAACACGAACGGCAACAGCTCCCAGCTGACGCCGCTGCCGATCCGCCGCAGCTCGACGCCGCGGTGAACCGCCGTCGCGACACAGGCGAGCGCCGCGCCGGCCGCGACCGGCCAGATCGGCGCGTCGAGCGCCGCCAGGATCGGATAGGTGACGATGCTTCCGCCCGCCACCGCGAGCACGACGCGCGCGTGGCGATCGAGCGGGACGGCCGCTCCCAACCCGATGCCCTTCGCGCCCACCTCGTCCGCGAGGACGTCGCGGAAACACCACGCGAGCATCGCGTACGCGACGACCCATCCGACGATCGCGACCGGGATCATGTGGATCGCGTACGTGTTGAGATCGATGCCCGCGCGCTCGGCGACGACCAGGTTCATCGGGTTGCCCGTCGGCAGCGGCGCGACGCCGGCCGCGGCAAACGCGGCGAACGCGAACGGCACGGTGAACTTCGGATGCCGTTTTGGATACACCGCGCGCAGCAGCTCGATCACCACCGGCGTGACGAGCAGGATCGCTGCGTCGTTCGACAGCACCGCCGCCGTCAGCGCGGCGATCACGAACACCCTTCGAAACGCGTGGCGCACCGGCCCTCGCGTCTGCGGTTCGATCCACGCGGCGAGCCGCGCGAAGATGCCGAGCTCCGCGGCGCACGACGTCGTCGTCATGATCCCGACGATCACGATCAGCGGGCGCCACAGATCCGCGGCGGCGGCGCGCGCGTCGTCGAGAGTCGCCGCGCTGCCCGCGAGCGCGATCGTCAATCCGGCGACGGCACCGACGGCGGGCGCCCAGGCGCTGCGCCAGCCGAGGGCGATCGCGAGCGCGACCACCATCGCGATGATCGCGAGCACCATGGCGGGAGGATAACCGTAGGACCCGCCGGGTGTGGGCGACGCTGCCACCACACTTGCGACCACCTCGACACGAGGTCGTGGCACGATATTCGAGATGGGGCGCGCCTGGCTCGTACTCGTGCTGGCCGGTGTCGCGGCCTGCAAGTTCGATCCGCGGCTGCACCCTGGTGGCGGCGGCGACGATGCGATGGTGGGGAGCGACGGCAGCGACGGTCATGCAGCCGCTCCGTGGATGCATCCGTGGAAGTTCCGCAAGGCAATCACGCTGCACAAGGAGCAGATCGCGGGAGCGCTGACCGACTTCCCGGTCGCGATCGTCCTTCCGGATGCCGAGATCACGAACAACGTGGCGAAGATGAACGGCGACGACCTCGTGTTCACGAAGGACGACGGGACGACGCCGCTGCTGAGCGATATCGAGACGCTGAACAAAGCGTCCGGCAACCTCATCGCATGGGTGAAGGTTCCGGACCTCAGCCCGACGGCCGATACGACGCTCTACCTCTATTACGGCAACGATGCGGCGCCGAAGCCGATGCCGCAGATGACGTGGACCAACGGCTTCTTCGCCGTCTGGCACCTGCAGGAGGATCCGAGCACGAACAAGTCCGGCGACATCAAGGACGCGGCGAAGAACCACGACGGCACGCCGACCACCTTTCAGGCGGGGAGCTCGGTCAACGGGCAGGTCGGCGTCGGCATTCAGTTCGACGGTGCGGACGACTTCATCAACTACGCGTCGGCGGACATCGGCAGCGAGGACGTGTTCACGCTCTCGATGTGGGTGAAGTACGCGGGCACGAACGACATCAACACGCTGTTCGCGAATTCGAACAGCGGTCGCAACGTGGATGGCTTCAAGGTGTTCATCAACTCGGTGGGCACGATGAACCGCCGGTTCGAGATCGAGTCCGGCAATGGCAACTCGGGGACGATCGCGGAGACCGACGATAACGCCGTGCCGGTCGACATGTTCGCGCATCTCGCGATCGTCATCGATCGCCCGGCCGCGAAGGCGACGCTGTTCGTCAACGGCATGGACAAGACGCTCAACGCGACGATCACCGCCGACTTCAAGGCGAACAGCGATTACGAGGTCGCGCGGATGGAGGACAACCAGTTCCACTTCAAGGGCATCCTCGACGAAGTCGAGATCGCGACCGTCAAGCGCGATGCCACGTGGCTGCGCACCGCGTACAACAACCAGAACCAGCCGAACGCGTTCCACACCGTCGGAGCGCAGGAATCCGAGCCGCCGCAGTAGCCCGCGCGAACGCGTGATTCGCTGCACGTATTCGCGCGAAGTTCTTTCGCTGCGTTCGCCAGTTTCCGTCGAGAATCCGAGCTGCCGAGCGCGGTTACGTACGATGTAACCGGCGAGCGCACCCCGTTCACTGTTCTTCCATCGACGCTGTTGTTTGGTGTTTCCCGTGCCGGGGACGCCGCGTCGGAGAGGACCGCCCATGCCACGCCTGGCTCTCGTCTCCTGTTGCCTGCTGCTCGCCACGACCACCACCGCATCTGCGGAGCCGCCCGTCGATTCGCGCGGCTATCTGACGCTGAACGGCTCGTCGATGCTCGACCACGCCGAGCTGTCGTTCGGACTCGGCTCGCTCGAGTGGAGTCGCCATCCGAGCGCGACCGTCGACGATGTCATGTCGGCGACGCTGGTCGGCGCGATCGGCCTGCGCCTCGGGCCGGTGCCGCTCGAGCTCGGCGCATCGATGCCCTTCACGATCACGAACGGCGGGCCGGGCATGCCCGACTCGCAGGGTGTTGGCGACGCCGGCTTCCACGCGAAGGTGCGGCTCGCACGGCTGGGGCGCGTGGGCGTCGCGGCGATCGGCAGCGTGTTCGCACCGACGAGCGCCGGCGATCACGCGATGTCGCCGCAGCTGCTCGGGGTCGTCGACGCGAACCTCGGCCGCTGGCGGCTCGCGCTCAACGGCGGTGTCCGCAAGCAGACGCTCGGCATGTCCGAGACGGTCGCGCCGGTCGGCGTCGCCCTCGCGTGGGCACTCGCGCCCGAGAAGTTCGAGCTCGTCGGCGAGGTGTCCGGCAACCTCGGTGGCACGCAGCGCCAGATGGCGGCGCTCGGCGGCGTGAAGCTGTACCTCGCGAAGAACAGCTATCTGTCGCTCGGCGCCGGCCGCGGCATCGCGACGGCCGATGGCACGTCCGACTTCCGCGCGCTGATCGGCATCGTGTTCGAGCCGAAGGCGGCCGTGCGTGCCGGCGCGCGCATCGAGGACGACGGCGATCCGATGCCGCGCACGCAGGTCGCGAAGAATGACTTTCCGGATCGCGACAACGACGGCATCCGCGACGATCTCGACAAGTGTCCCGACGAGCCGGAGAACTACAACGGCTACCAGGACGAGGACGGGTGCCCCGACTCCGATGCCGACGCCGACAAGGAGTGGCTGAAGGACGATGGGTGTCGCCAGGACGACACCGCCTGCAAGCGCAATCGCGTGATCGTCGGCGATTCGACGATGACGCCGCTCCGCTCGATCGAGTTCGAGTACGACAAGGCGGTCATCCGTCCGTCGTCGTATCCGATCCTCGACGCGGTCGTGCAGGCGTTCATCGATCACCCCGACATCGAGCTCGTCGAGGTGCGCGGTCATACCGACGAGCGCGGCGACGACGCCTACAACATGGACCTGTCGGATCGCCGCGCCGCCGCGGTCGTCGAGTACCTCACGCAGCACGGCACGCCCGCGGAGCGGCTGACCTCGACCGGCTTCGGCGAGACGATGCCGCTCGATCGCCGCCACAACGAAGCGGCGTGGGCGAAGAACCGGCGCGTCGAGTTCCAGATCCGCAAGCGCGGCGGCAAGATCATGTAGCTAGAGATCGGTGGCGCACAGCGGATCGCCGACGTTGCATCCGGGGCGCGACCGCGTGTTCGTGGTGCTGCGCATGCCGGGCTTGGCCTTTCCGCGCGGCGGTGGCAGCTGCTTCGCCGCGAGCGCCGCTTTGACCTGCGCGAGCCGAGCGTCGGGCACGCTCGACGTGTTGTCGCCGATCAGCTCGAGCACGTGGCGATACTCGTCGAATGCTTCGGTCGCCTTGTAGTCGAGCGCGTACGCATCACCGCGCGCGAGGTGGCCGCCGGGATTCTTCGGCGAGATCGCGAGCAGGCGCTCGGTCTCGCGCAGCGCGGTCTTCGAGTCGCCCTTCTCGAGCGCGAGCTCGGCACGCATGAGGTGCACCGTCGCGATCGCGTCGTCGATCGCGAGCGCCTGATCGCCGTAACGCATCGCTTCGCCGTCCATGCGCGCGGCGTGATAGGCGAGCGCGATCTCGGCGAGCAGCACCGGATTCTTCGGCGCGAGCGCGAGTGCGCGGCGGTACTCCTGGATCGCCTCCTCGAGCTTGGTGCTCGCCGCATACGCGCGTGCGCCGGATGCGACCGCCTGCCACGAGGTCGGATCGAGCCGCTGCGCCTTGCTCGCCGCGGCGAGTGCGGCCGGCAGGTCCTTCAGCGCGGTCTGCACGCCGGCGATCCCGACGAGCGGCATCGACCAGGTCGGATCGCGATCGACCGCTTTCTGGAACGCGGCGAGCGCCGCTTTCTGATCGTTGTGCGCGAGTGCGATCTGGCCGTCCGCGAAGTCGCGCGCTGCCGACCAGCGCACCGGCGCGTTCGCCTGCTTCGCCGCATCGTCGAAGTCGGCGCGCGCCGTCTGCCACAGCGCTTCGGAGTGCATGCTGCTCACGCTGCTCGACGTCGGATCGCGCAGCTCCTCGAGCGCGTGCAAGCCGAGCTTCGGCTCGTGCAGCTGCACCGGCGGAGGTGGCGGAGGTGGCGGTGCCGGCGCTGTCGCGACCTCGTGCTTCGTGTCGCCTTGCGTGGCGACGTACACGCCGACGGCACCGGCGACCGCGGCGGCCCCCGCGATCGCGACCCACATCCAGCTCCGCTTTCGCGCCGCCGGCGGTGCAGGTACCGCGGCCGCCGCGCTGCCGAGCGTGGTCACCGGCTTCGGCGGCTGCGCGAGTCGCGACGGCACGGATTCACCGCCGAGCGTCGGTGCGACGCCCGCATCCAGCGCCGGCGAGCTCGCGAGCTTCACGAACGCCGCGCCGATCTCGGTGATCGTCGGCCGCTCCTCGGGACGCTTCGCGAGCATGCGCGCGATCAGCGCATCGAGCTCCGCGGGAACCGGCACCAGCCCCGCGAGCTTCGGCGGCGCCTCGGTGAGATGCTTCGTGCACGCCTCGCCGATCGACGCGGCGACGAAGGGTGGCCGCCCGGCGCACAGCTCGAACAGCATGCAGCCGAGCGAGTAGATGTCGGCGCGCGCGTCCGCCTTCGCGGCGTCGGTCCACTGTTCGGGCGCCATGTACGGTGGCGTGCCCATCGAGCCGCTGCCGGTCGCGGTGATCGCGACCTCGCCGAGCTTCGCGATGCCGAAGTCGAGCACCTTCACGCGCTGCTTGCTCGCGAGCTCCTCGTCGCGCACGAGGAACACGTTGTCGGGCTTCAGGTCGCGATGCACGATGTCGGCGGCGTGCGTCGCCTCGAGCACGCTCGCGATCTGACGGCCGATCTCGATCACCTGCGCGAGCGGCAGCCGCCCGAGCTGGTGGAGCCGATGCGAGAGCGTGTCGCCCTCGAGGAGCTCCATGACGAGGTACGCGCGCTGCTTGTGAAACCCGACGTCGAAGATCCGCGTGATGCCCGCGTGCTTGATCTTGCTGGCAGCGCGCGCCTCGTTGAAGAAGCGATTGACGTGCCGCGCGTCCTGCGAGATCGCCTCGGACAGCAGCTTGATCGCGACCTTCGTCTGGACGATCTGCTGCTCCGCCGCCCACACCTCACCCCAGCCGCCCTGGCCGAGGCGCGCGGTGATCTTGAAGTCCTTGATGGTCTCGCCGAGCAAGGAACCACCAGCGTACTACAGCTCGACCTTGCGTTTGTTCGTTCCGTGCCTAGGTTCGGCGTCGTGGTTCGGCTGGTGTTGCTCGCGATCCTCGCGGTCGTGGCAATTGCAGCGATCTGTGGCGTGTTGTTGCGACCGCCGCACGATCGACGTGCACATCGCACATGGTCGCAGACCGTCGTGTGGCGGCGATCGGCGCTGTACCCGCGGGAGCTGATGCCGGTGCCGCCCGCGCCACCGCCGGTGCGTCGGGACGTGCTGTCGCCCGACCCTGCGGAGCACACGTTGCTCGTCGAGCTGCGCCGCGATCCGGCGGACGCCGACGTGCGCATGGTGTACGGCGATCTACTCGAACACCGCGGCGAGGTCGCAAAGGCGAACTTCCTCCGCGGCAACGACGACGACGACGATCCCGACGAGCTCCTCGATGGATCCGACGTCGCGTGGCGTACGCTCGTGTCGCGCGATCCCGTCGCGTGTCAGGTTCCGACATGCCCGCGGACATGGGACCGGTTCGCGCCGGTTGCCGATGACGAACGCTGTCGCCGATGCATCGCGTGCGCGAAGCTCGTGCGCTACTGCGCGACGATCGCCGAGGAGCGCGCGAGTCTCGAACGCGGCGAGCGGGCGCTTGTCGATCGCGGAGGTGGCCTGCGTGATACCGTGATTCGATGCGATCGATCGCGATCCTCGTGAGCGTGCTCGCCGCGCTCGACGCGCGAGCAGACACCTGCCCGGGTACAGCGCCGGTTCCGCCTGCGACGCCGTCGCCTACGCGTCAGATCCTGCAAGATCGATTGAACGACGGCATCGGCGCGATCGCGTGGTCGCCCGACGGGACGTACATCGGCGCGACGACCGGCGCTCGCAGCGCGCGGATCTGGCATGCGGCGCACCACACGGTGCTCGCGACGATCCGGCGTCCGGAGATGCTGCCGCCGTGGTCGATCGAATTCACGACCGAGGCGAACCGCGTGATCGTCGGACAGACCGACTCGCGCGTCGTCGATGTCGCTCGCGATGTCGACGTCGCTGCGTTCAACCACAGCGGCTCGCGGGCCGGGCAGCACGCACGCCGAATTCCGGGGAACACCGCGACACCGTACGTCGGCGCCGTCTACAACGATCTGTGGTTGTTCGATGCGAAGCTCGTCGCGACGACGAAGCTCGCGTGGCCTCCGGCATTGGCCGCGTACATCCGCGGGCTCGCCGTCTCGGCGGACGGCAAGACGCTCGTCGCGGCGACGGGCAGCAAGGGTGTGTTCGCGTGGACGCTCGCGACGCCGGCGCAGGCTCCCCGTGCGTTCGCGTTGCCGCCCGGGTTGAACGCCGAGGATGTCGCGGTGTCGGCCGATGGCAAGCTCGCGTACATCGCCGCGCAGGCTCCGAGCGGGACATCGGGAAAGGTCCTCGCGCTGTCGCTCGGCGACGGCAAGGTCGTGCGTGAATTCACCGTACCGAAGTACGAGAAGGTGGATCGGCCGTCGAAGGTCACGCTCTCGCACGACGGCAAGCTGCTCGCGGCCGGCTCGCTACACGCGCTGTCGGTGTGGAACACCAGGACCGGCGCGCTCGCGTGGGAGCTCGAAGCGGGCAGCGCGGCCGTGCGCGGCCAGACGTTCTTCGGCCAGATCTTCCAGGCCGTCGCGTTCTCGCCGAAATCGTCGCTGCTCGCCGCTGGCAACGCGAACGGCAATCTGTTCCTGTTCGACGGCGCGACGGGCCGCCAGCTCGCGGATCTCGGCGTGCCGGTGCGGCGGCCGTTCGTCCTCGGATTCACCGATCCGTCCACGCTGGTCGCGGTCGCGCAGACGTCAGTCACGCGGTGGTCGATCGGAGCGGATCCGCGGCGCATCGATGCGCACGGCGCCGTCGCGCCGTCGGCGATCACCGCGCAGCCGGGCGGCGACGTCGCGGTCGCGCGCATGCCGATCACGTGGAGCAACGGGCCGTGCCCGAACGGCAACCCGTTGTACGTCGAGAGCGTCGCGATGCTCGAGGCGTCGCACGCGGCGAGCGGAACCACGCGCGGCTTCGCGCTCGGCAAGCCTGCTGCGCCTGCGCCTGCGCCTGCGCTGGCCACCGCGCCGCTGCCGACGACCACGCAGGCGATGTGCATCGACGGCGCGTTCGAAGTCTCGGCGATCCATGCCGCCGCCGCTCGCGCGATCGTCGATTCGCGTACGAACGGTGGCCTCGCGGTGATCCAGCTCGCCGACGGCAAACGGACGCCGCTCGACAAATCCGATGGCTATCTGTTCGCGCGCGCGTTCAGCGCCGACGGCGCGCGCGTCGTCGCGGGCGACCTCCAGCACGCAGGTGTGTGGGACGCGAAGACCGGCAAGCTGCTCGGAACGTTCAGCGCCGACGCCCACGGCGCGCAGCTCGCCGCGCTGGCGAGCGACGGCACGCAGATCGCCGTGTTCGGCTTCAGCGCGTTCGGCGGCGGCTTGCTCGCGGTGTTCGACGTCGCGAGCAGCAAGAAGCTGTGGCAGGTGCCGATCGCGCTCGTCGTCCCGGCGATCGCATTCCGCGGTACGTCGCACGATCTGATCGTCACGACGAACACCGGCTTCCTCGGTGTCCTGCACGAGGGCAAGCTCGCCTTCGAGGTGCCATCGCAGGGCGTGCCGATCATGGCGCTCGCCTCGTCACCCGACGGCAAGCTCGCCGCGACGACGCACCAGGACGGCGGCGTCCGCCTGTGGGACCTCGACGCCCACAGCGTCCGCGCGACGCTCGTCGATTTCGAGGACGACGAGTGGGCGATGATCACGCCGGCGGGCGCGTTCGACGGCACGAGCGAGGTCGCCTCGCGGATCGGCTGGGCGTTCGACGCGCCGCTCGAATATTTCGGCTTCGAACAGTTCGCGCAGACGTATCGCCAGCCCGACATCGTCAAGCGCCGCGTTCGCGGCGAAGCGGTCGACGTCACCGCGCAGCTGTCGCGTCCGCCGGTCGCCTCGATCGCGGCCGCGACAGCCAGCAAGAGCCGCGCGACGATCCGCGTGAAGGCCACGTCGGGCTCGCGCATCGATACGGTCTGGCTGTTCCGCGAAGGCCGGCCGCTCGAGCACAAGCCGCTGTGCAAGGCCGACGGCGAGGTCGCGTTCGACGTCCCGCTGCTCTCCGGCATCAATCACCTCGAGGCTACCGCCGTCGACGATCGCGGCTTCTCGTCGAACGCGGCCACCGTCGAGCTCGTCGGTTCTGCGAGCGGTGCGAAGCCCGAGCTGTGGGTGCTCGCGATCGGCGTCAGCAAGTATCCGAACCTGTCGCCGGGCGAACAGCTCGCCGTCGCACACGCCGATGCCACGGCGATCGCGGCCGCGTTCTCCTCGCAGATCGGCGCCGGCAAGCCGTTCAGCAGCGGCCACATCGCGACGCTGACCGACGAGCAGGTCACCGTCGACGCCGTGCGCGCCGCGCTGAAGCAGCTCGAGGCGATGAAGCCCGACGATCTCGCCGTGGTCTTCATGGCGGGCCACGGCATCAAGCTCGCGACCAATCGCGAGATGCGCTTTCTCACGCACGAGACCGCGCTGACCGCCGCGAGCATCGAGAAGTTCGGCATCGGCTGGAGCGAGATCTCCGGATCGATCGACGGCATGCGCGGCCGCGTGCTGCTGCTCCTCGACGCGTGCCACTCGGGTCACCTCACGCAGGACGTCGTCGTACCGAACGGCGCGCTCGCGAACGCCCTCGCGAAGTCCGGACGCTCCGGCGTGATCGTGTTCGCCGCCTCGAAGGGCCGCCAGGACAGCCTCGAGACCGGCGCGCACGGCGTGTTCACGCAGGCGTTCCTCGACGTCCTCGCCGCACGCGACACCGACCACGATCGCGACGGCGCGATCCAGATCAGCGAGGTGCTCGACGCGGTCACATTGCGCGTCGAGCAGGTGACCAACGGACTGCAGAGTCCGTGGGTCGCGCGCCGCGAGATCTTCGGCGACTTCCAGATCGCTGCTAGCGCGAAGCCTTGAGCTTCTTGATCTCGGCGATCAGCTCGGGAATCGCCTTCTCCCACTCGGCGACCACACCGTAGTCGGCGACCTGGAAGATCGGCTCGTCCTTGTTCTTGTTGATCGCGACGATCGTCTTGGAGCCCTTCATGCCGGCGAGGTGCTGGATCGCACCGGAGATCGCGACGGCGAAGTACAGGTTCGGCGCGACGATCTTGCCGGTCTGACCGACCTGCCAGTCCGCGGGGACCATGCCGGCGTCGGTCGCGGCGCGCGAGGCGCCCATCGCGGCGCCGAGGAGGTCGGCGAGCTGCTCGAGCACCTTGAAGTTCTCGCCGCTCTTCATGCCGCGACCGCCCGACACGACGATCTTCGCGTCGGTGAGCTCGGGACGATCCGACTTCTGAGCGTCGAGCCGTTCGAACTTCGCACCGAGCGCGTCGACGGTGCCTGCCGCTGCGCTGGTGACGCTGCCCGCGGACGGCAGCTCGGCCGCCGCCTCGAACTCCGACTGGCGCGGCGTGACGACGATGATCGGCGTGCCGATCTGCACCGTCGAGTACGCGTTGCCGGCGAGGATCGGGCGGACGAACGTGTCCTTGCCCTCGACCTTCGCGATGTCGGACGCCATGCCCGCATCGAGCAGCGCGGCGACGCGCGGCATCAGGTCCTTGCCGACGGCAGTCGCCGTGGCGGACACGACGGTCGCGTTGCTCTCCTTCGCGAGCCGCGCGACGATCGGCGCCCATGTCTCGGCGAGGTAGCTCGCGAGGCCGGCGTCGTCGACCGTGATGACTTTCGGGGCGAACTTCGCCGCGTGCGCGCCGGCCGCACCGGATCCCGCGCCGACGAGGACGGCGATCACGTCGCCGCCGTGGTTCTTCGCCGCTAGCCGCGCGAACGCGATGTTCGACAGCGCGCTCGTACGGAGCTGGCCGCCGGTGAATTCACAATATGCGAGGACGTTTCCCATGGCTTGCTCCTAGAGGGCCTTCGCCTCGTCGGCGAGCTTCTTCACGAGGGTTGGGATGTCGGCCACGATCTGGCCGGGTGGACGCGGTGGCGGGAGCGTCACCGAGAGCTCCTTGATGGCCGGCGCTCCGCCCGCACCGTAGTCGGCGAGCTTCGCGGTCGTCATCGGCTTCTTCTTCGCCGCCATGATGCCCTTCAGCGACGGCAGCCGCGCGCCTTCACCCGAGTAGGTGTGCGAATCCGGCGTCACGCCGTTCTTCACCGACTTGCTGGCGACGATGCGCAGGTCGACGGTGATCACCGACGGCATCGGCACCTTCTTGTACTCGACACCGCCGTCGACCTCGCGGCCGACCAGCAACGCCTTCTTGTCGTCGACCAGCTCGATCGACGCCGCGAACGTCGCCTGCGGCCACGCGAGCTTGCCGGCCAGCATCTGGCCGACCTGGTTCGCGTCGCCGTCGACCGCCTGCTTGCCCATGATGACCAGGTCCGGCTTCTCCGCCGCGATCACCGCTTGCAGCACCTTGACGACGGTCAGCGAGTCGATCTCCGCGTCGCTCGCGACGACGTGGATCGCGCGATCCGCGCCCATCGCGAGGCACGTGCGGATCTCCTTCGCCGCGTCGTCGGGGCCGATCGACAGCACGACGATCTCGCTGCCCGGCAGCCGCGCGTTCTCGGCGCCGTTCTCGAGCAGCCGCAGCGCGGTCTCGATGGCGTATTCGTCGAACGTGTTGACGATCCACGACGCACCGGTCAGGTCGATGTGGCCGTCCTTGATCTTCGCCTTCTGCGTCGGATCGGGGACGCGCTTGATGGGTACCAGGATCTTCACGGTGTCTCCTTTGTAGCGCCTGCTGCGCCCGGCTTGCGACGATCGAGTCCAGACAGCACGAGCGCGACGACCCAATCGGCCGCGCGCACGATATCGAACTTCTTGGGGCGCGTCCCCGAACGGAGCGGCGATCCCGGCTGCTTCGCGAGCACCCATGCGAGCGCGAGCTCGTCGAGCATCCCGAAGATCATGCGCGCCGCGACGTGGCTCGGGATGGTGGTGTCGAGCTCGCCGCGCTCCTGGCCCGCAGCGATGATGCCGCCGAGCATGCGCAGGAAGTCGGCGAACTGCGGGTTGTCGTACTCCTTCATGAACTTGCTCGACTGCCTCAGCTCGATCGTGAGCACCTCGGCCGCCGCCGGCTCGTCGTTGACGAGGCGCAGGTAGCTCGCGACGAACGCGCGCAGCTGGTCGATGGGACGATCCGGCGCACCGTCGACGGCGGTGCGCAGCTCCTCGTTGACCTGCCGCATGCGGTTCTCGAACAGCGAGATCAGCAGGTCATCTTTGCTCTTGAAGTAGAGATAGATGGTTCCGTCCGCGACCCCGGCGTCCTTCGCGATCTCGCTCACGCGCGCCGCGAAAAATCCGCGCCTCGCGAAGACGCGCTCGGCCGCCGCGAGGATGCGCTCGCGCTTGTCGCCGCCGCCGCCGCGCTCGAGCGCTGAATGAACCGTCATTCAGTGAGGTCTTACCCTTCGTGACGCGGGACGTCAAGGCGCGCACGCCCGAGGACATCGTTGAAAACGCCCTGGTCGTGAACTACAACCAACGCGTGTCAAGCACACGGATTTTGGCGTGTTTCGCGGTCGCTCTGTCCGTAGCCCTGGGCGCGGTTGCCGCGTGCGAGAAGAAGCCGAACAAGAGTGACACGGGAGCGATCAGCGCGGCCGATCGCGCATCGGGGAGTGCGCCCGGAGGCAGCAGCACGACACCGCCCGGTCCGGTCGACACGTCACCGCTGAAGGGCGTCGACGTCAAGCTCGACGGCGACAAGGCCACGCTGTTCTACAAGTTGATCGGCTCGCTGACGTCGCCGTGCCAGAAGCCGGAGAGCCTCCGCAAGTCATTCACCGACGACAGCTCGTGCAAGCGCGCGCCGTTCGCGATCCGCTACGTGATGGCGATGATCGACGACGAGGCGACCGAGGACAAGATCCGCGAGCTCTACGAGAAGAAGTACGGCGCCGACGCGAAGGTGGCGAAGATCGACACGATGAAGGCGCCGCGCGTCGGCAACGACGATGCGCCCGTGAAGCTCGTCGAGTTCTTCGACTACGAGTGCCCGCACTGCCGGAACTTCAAGCCGATCCTCGACAAGGTCGAGGCCGACAACGAGGGCAAGGTCGTCACGTATTACATGATGTATCCGATCCACAAGGACTCGAGGGCCGCTGCCCAGGCGGCACTCGCCGCGCAGGCGCAGGGCAAGTTCAGGGCGATGCACGACCTGCTGTTCACGAGCGAGCAGCATCCGCACGAGGTGCTCGTCGAGATGGCGAAGCAAGTCGGGCTCGACATGACGAAGTTCGAGGCCGACTTCGAGAAGTTCGGCCCGGTCGTCGACGCGCAGCACGACATGGGCAAGTCGAACGGTGTGGACTCGACGCCCACCCTGTTCTTCAACGATCGCAAGTACGAAGGCCCGCTGAATCCAAAGTATATTGGGCTGTGGATCGACGAAGAGCTGGCAGTGAATCGATAGCCACGAGGAGACGTCTGATGTCCATGCGAGCCCTTCTGTTGGTGGCGATCCTCGGCAGCGCCTCGGTGGCATCGGCCGATGTCGTCAAGATCGGCGACCGCGCGCCGGAGATCGAAGGCGCGAAGGACGCGAGCGGCAAGGCGTTCAAGCTGAAGGCGCTCAAGGGCTGGGTGGTCGTCACGGTCGGTGCCGAGTGGTGCAAGCCGTGCGCGAAGGAGCTGCCCACGTGGGACAAGCTCGCCGGCGACGCGAAGGTCAGCGGCAAGGTCACGTTCGTCGCGGTCGACATCGACGAGAGCGCAGACACCGGCAAGAAGTTCCACCAGCGGCTGCGCATCACCAACATGAAGAAGGCGTACACGTCCGGTGACGCGCCGGCCTCGCGCTACGGCGCCGACACGATGCCGACGACGGTCGTCATCGATCCGAAGGGCGTCGTGCGGCTGGTGAAGAAGGGCTTCGAGGAGCGCGACAGCGACGGCGAGTACTCGAAGCTCCGCGACGAGCTCGAGAAGCTGATCGCGAAGCCGTAGTCGCTACCAGCGCACCGACGTCATCGACGCCTGGATCTGCGTTCCATTCCGATCGAGCGTGAGCTGGAGCGTCTCTCCGACGCCGATGTGGCCATTCGCGAGCATCTGGGCGCCGAGCTCGGCGCCCGAGCCACCGCCGGTGAGCGGCACGCCGGCGATCGCGACGATCTTGTCGCCGGCCTGGATCCCCGCCTTCGCCGCCGGACCGTCGGGCTTCACCTGCGTGACGACGAGCGCGCCGTTGTCGACGTTCGTGTAGATGCCGAACGTGCCGGCGTCACCGGTGCGCGGCGGGATGACCTTCAGCGTGCCGACGTCGGTCCGCTGACCGGACGTCGCGACGAACTCCTTGCTCGTGAGGTGCTCGAAGCCCATCCCGCCGGTCGGCGGCATCACCTCCACCGTCGCCTTGCCTTGCGCGACGCGCTCGACGACGAAGCGGCCGGCGGCATCGGTCATCGGTCCCTTGCCGAGCAACAAGTCGCCCATCTGCTTGCCGTCGAAGTCGCCGGTCATGTTCACCACGACGTGCAGGCCCACGACCGGCTGACCCGTTACCGCGTGCACGACGGTGCCCGTCACCGACGCCCACGGCATCGCGGACAGATCGAGCTTCGCCGGGCCCGGCGGTACGTCGACGGTGCCGCTCGCGACGCCGGCATCGGCGCGCGCCGAACACGTGTACGAGCCCGGCGCGAGCCGCTCGAGCGAGTACGCACCGTCGGCCGCGCTGATCCGGCGATCGATCCGCGCGATCGGTCCCTTGCACTGGAGGTCGTACTCCGCGATCGGCGTGGCGCCCGACGTGAGCCGGCCGGTGAGCGTGCCGAGCGACTCGAGCTCGAGGGTCACGCTGTCGCCCGTCTTCACGCCCGACTTGCTGATGCGCGAGCTCCCGCGTGCACCTTCGGCGACCAGCTCGTACGTGCCGCGCCGCAGGTGATCGAAGACGAACTTGCCGTCGGCGCCGGTCAGTGTCGGCTGGACGCGCGCGTCGCCGAATTCCTGCATGACCTCGCGCATCTTGTCGTCGGCGTCGGTCTTGTCGCGTCGGTGGTAGGCGGAGACCCACGCGTCGCCGGCCGGCTTCTTGTCGGGACCGAGGACGATGCCGCGGATCGTGCCGTCGCGCGCTTCGACGGTGAGCACGACGCCGGTCAGCGCCTGGCCCTTCGCGAGCTCGAACGTCTGCGGCGCGTTCGGCTTCTCCTTGTGCGCGGTGTCGGCCCACGCGAGCTTCCCCTGCTCATCGCTGACGCTCACGTTCGCCGTGCCGGCCTCGAGGCCGACGACCTTGAACGAGCCGTCGCTAGCCGTGAGCCCACCACCGCGCCCGGCTTCCGTCATCACGAACGCCGTCTTGCCATCGCCAACGCGTGCATCGACGTGGACGCCGACGACCGCCGCTCCACTCGGATCGACGACGCGGCCCGCGATCGACGCGCGCGGCTCGAGCTGGATCACGAGGCCCTGCTGATCGACATCCGCGACGACCACCGGCAGCTTGCCGCGCCGGCCATCGGTGACCGACGCGACGAGCGTGAACATGCCGGGCGGTACGTGCTTCAAGGCAAACGTGCCGTCGGCCGCGCTCTCGCCGCGCACGAACACCGTCTTGATCACCTCGAACATGTTGCCGATACCGATCTTCGACGGATCGAGCTCGAGCCCGAGCGTCGCGACCGCCGGTGGTTCGATGCGTCCCGACAGCGTCACGCCGGCGGCCAACTCGACGACGACGCCGGTGACGTCCTTGTCGACGACTTCGACGCTCTTGCCCATCTCCGGCATCATCGACTCGGAGATCGCGATCAGGATGTACGTGCCGGGCTTCAGGCCGACGATCTCGAACGAGCCGTCGTCGGGCGTCGGTTCCGGCGACATGCCGGTGCCCCCCGCCATCGAGAACGCCGCCGTCATCACGCCGGCCACGCCGGTCTGCTTGCCTTTCTCGACGACGCGCCCGCTGATCGAGTACGCGCGGTCGACGATGATGCGAATGTTGTCGACCTGCTCGCCGATGCCGATCTCGACGACGACCGGTGCCGACGTCGAGCCGAGCTTGCCGGAGGCGGTCAGCGAGATCGCGCCCGAGCCGAGGCCGCGCAGCATGAACTTGCCGTTGTCGTCGGTGCGAGTCTGCGCGTGGTGCCCGCGCCCACCGCGCGAGCGTCCGCCGGAGGCCTCGACGATCGCCTGCGGTACCGGCTTGCCGTCGCGGGTGACGACGTCGCCGCGGATCACGCCGCCGGGCACCAGCACGAAGTCCTGCGTGCGCGGCCCTCCGGCGATCTCGACCTGGTGGCGCTGCCGCGTGTAGTCGTCGTGGCTCGCGGTGACCTCGTATTCGCCATCGGCGAGCGTCAGCTGGTACTGGCCGTCCGTGCCGGTGATCGCGATGAAGTCGGCCTTCGAATCGAACGGTCCGTGCGAGCTCTTCTCCGCGGTCACGCGCGCACCGCCGATCGCGCCTCCGCCGACATCGTTCACCGTGCCGCGCAGCGTGTAGCCACCGGCGTCGAGCGTGAAATCGACGTCGGTGAGCTTGGCTCCGGCGCCGATCAGCAGCTTCTCGCGCGATGCCGGCAGCAGATTTGCCGCCGTCGCGGCGACCGTGTAGTTGCCGGGCGCGATCGCGTCGACACGCCACGATCCGTCGGCGCCGCTGATCGCGACGATCGTCGGCGACTCGTCGGGCGCGATCATCGCGCCGAAATCCGCACGAGCGAGCGCGACGACCGCGCCGCCGACGCCGGCGTGGTCGGCCTTGCGATACACGTGGCCCGCGATCGACGCGGGCGTTCCGGCGGGACCGCTGCGTCGCACGGGAAAG
>JADMIO011305986.1_pt1 | contig 96609 bp, 91 predicted proteins | sample 8958161 | NCBI WGS metagenome assembly JADMIO01 (sample SAMN16585339, study PRJNA669376) | soil metagenome | isolation source: Crop rotation soil | place: USA: Cullars Rotation, Alabama | collected 2011
CGCGACTTCAAGTCACGTGAATTCCAAGCTTCGGATCCCACTGTGCTGGAAAGGGAAACAAAACCATTTTATGGAGGCACTTATTTTCCACCAGAGAAAGCATTTAACCGCCTTTCGTGGAAGGAAACTTTGTATGGAGTGGCACAGGCATTTAAGGAACGGAGACATGAAATAGATGCACAGGCAGAAAACCTTACAGAACATTTATTACAGTCAAACAGTTTTGGTCAACAGCAAACAAGTGAAGAAGAAATTTTTTCTTCTGATAAGACGGCGATAGCTTTTCAGAACATTATGAAATCGGCAGATACGGAGTGGGGTGGTTTTGGAAAAGCACCAAAGTTTCCGCAAACTGCATCTATACTTTTTTTATTACGTTATAGTTATCTCCAACAAATTCCTGAAGTATCAGAATCTGGCAATACTCCCTCTCCGTCACAAGAGGGTTGGGGTGAGGCCGCATTGACACAGGCATTACTCTCTCTCGATAAAATGATAGAAGGCGGCATTTATGATCAGATTGGCGGCGGCTTTGCACGATACTCCACCGATACAGAATGGCTGGCCCCGCATTTTGAAAAAATGCTCTATGATAATGCATTGCTCATTTCTGTATTAAGCGAAGCTTACCAGCTCACTAAAAAAGAACGGTATAAAGAAGTGATTGCTGAAACGATGGAGTTTATACAAAGAGAAATGACACATCCGCAACATGGTTTTTATGCAGCACTGGATGCCGATAGCGAAGGAGTAGAAGGGAAGTTTTATGTATGGAGCCTGGAAGAAGTAAAAGAAATATTGGGAGAAGCAGCTACCCTGTATTGCGAATACTATGATATAACAGCAAAGGGTAATTGGGAACACAGCAACATACTCCGGGTAAAAAAATCATTATCGGCATTTGCAACGGAGAAAAATATTTCAGTAGAAAGTTTAAAGCAATTGCTTGGAACAAGCAATGAGAAATTATTAGCTATCCGTAGTAATAGAATAAGGCCACAGCTGGATGATAAAATTATTCTTGGCTGGAATGCCCTGATGAACACAGCCTGCTGCAAAGCATTTGCAGCCACCGGCAATGAGGCTTACCGGAAAATGGCTGTTGAGAATATGAACTTTTTACTCGCCAGCTTTGAAACTGCCGAAAGCATTGGCATGCATCATACATGGAAAAATAATAAAGCGAAGTATCCGGCCTTCCTGGACGATTACGCTTATCTGGTACAAGCCCTGATTCAGCTACAGGAAATAACGGCTGATACGAAGTGGTTGTTGAAAGCTAAATCATTGACACAATTTGTATTAGATAATTTCAGTGAAGCAGATACCCATTTCTTTTTTTATACACCGACAGGGCAAAAGGATGTGATAGTAAGAAAAAAAGAAATGTATGACGGGGCAACACCTTCCGGTAATTCGATTATGGCGGACAATCTGTACAAACTCTCCATATTATTGGATGAAACAAGCTGGAAAAAACAAAGCCTCGGCATGGTGTCATCGCTGGGCAAAGCCATTACCCGCTACCCCACCTCTTTCGGCAACTGGGCTTGCCTGTTGCAGGAAATTGCTGCCGGAACCAATGAAATAGCCATTGTAGGGCAAAACTTTTCCACATTGCACCACGAAGTTCTGACTGAATATATACCCCACAAAGTATTAATGGCAGCAGCAACCGGAGACAATTCCTTTCCGTTATTAGTAGAAAAAACAGTAACAGGTAAACCAACGGTTTTTTTGTGCCGTACTTACACTTGCCTTAATCCCGTATTTTCTGCAAAAGACCTTATAACACTGGTAAACAGGGGCGAAAACGCCAATTAATTTTAAGTTAATACAATAAACCAAGCATGGTCACCGTTTGAAATTTTACCGTTGGAAAATACGATTTGATTATAAAAAATAAATATTAACCTTGTGTCAGCGAATAACCCAAAAGATTATATTTGTCCAATACCTTTCACTTTTAAGTATATGAAAATGAAAAACCTTTACGCTGCCCTGTACGCAATCGCCTGCATGTCTTTGCTGGCCAGTTGTGGTATCCTGGGGGGAAAGAAAAACAAGGGCGGATCTACCCTACCCAATGATGGTCAGGTGCATGGCATTGCGCCGTCATCCAAGTATTCACTTCCCAAGCCTCCGGGCATGGTGTATGTACCTCAGGGTACTTTCCATATGGGACCTAGTGATGAGGATCCTGCGTATGCATTCAGTGCCCGTAACCGTTCTGTATCTATCAGCGGTTTCTGGATGGATGCTACCGAAATTACCAATAATGAGTATCGCCAGTTCGTTCAGTGGGTACGTGACTCTGTAGTAGCCCGTAAAATGGGTTATGTAAAAGCAGGTGCCGATGGTAATGAAAACGTAGACTGGGCTAAAATGAAAACCATGAAATGGGGTGACCCTAAAGTAATGGAGCAGTTAAGCAGCACAGACGTTATTTTGCCTCCTGATGACAGGATCTTCGGCAGAAAAGAAATTGACCCTTCTAAAGTTATATACCAGGTAGAAAGATTTGATCTTAAAAAAGCTGCCTTAAGAGAAAATGCAGGTAAGCCACGTTCTGGCTTTGTTGAAAAATACCCTGTAGCAATTTATCCCGATACTTTGTGCTGGATTCGTGACTTTGCTTATTCTTACAACGAGCCAATGACAAAAAGATACTTCTCTCACCCAGCCTTTGGAAATTATCCGGTGGTTGGTGTAAACTGGAAACAGGCAGAAGCTTTTTGTAACTGGAGAACACTTCTTTTAAATTCATATTTAGATAGTAAAAAAAGAGCACAGGAATCAGATTTCCGCCTTCCAACTGAAGCACAATGGGAATATGCAGCCCGTGGTGGTCGTTCACAATCAATGTTTCCATGGGGTAACTATTACCTTAGAAATAAAAAAGGATGTTTAATGGCCAACTTTAAACCTGGTCGTGGTAACTATCCTGAAGATGGTGGTTTCTATACTGTACGTGCCGATGCTTACTGGCCGAATGATTATGGTCTGTATTGCATGAGTGGTAACGTGGCAGAATGGACTTCTTCTATCTACTACGAAGGCCGTAACAATTTCCAGCATGATATGAACCCTGATGTTCGCTGGAATGCAAAAGATGATGATCCTCCCCTGATGAAGCGTAAAATTATCCGTGGTGGTAGCTGGAAAGATGTTGGATATTACCTGCAAACAGGTACCAGCACTTACGAATATCAGGATACAACTAAATCTTACATCGGTTTCCGTTGTGTAATCGATCTTCCTGCAGCGCCGACAAAAGGTCGCCGCTAAAAAAATGACAAGCTGATCTTTAATTAATAAAATACTTGAGTGGGCGGTAATTTAACCGCCCCCTCATTTCTTTCGCTTTAATAATTCAATACAAAACCCACTAAAAAAATCCAAATCATGGCAGCAGCTATTCCATCCAAAGTAAGCAAGTATGTAGACGTATTCGTTTCATTTGGTGCAGCCCTCGTTATCTGGGGAGCACTTCGTAAAATAACCCACGCAGCAGATGCTGACATGTGGTTATGGATAGGTCTTACAACAGAAGCAATCATCTTCGCCTTATATGGCGTTCTTTATCTTATATATCCTGCTGTTAAGGATGCTTCGCACGACGAAGAGCAATTTTCAGTTGCAGGTGCTAAATCAAGAGCTACTTTAGGTTCTATGGATAAAATGCTTGCTGAAGCTGACATTACTCCTGATACCATGAAACGTTTGGGCGAAGGCTTCAAACAATTAAATACTACTGTTTCCGGTATGAACGGAATTGGTGATACAATCAATGCAACTACTGACTTTACTGCTAAAACAAGAGAAGTAACTGGTCATTTAGATAAAGTAAAAGATGCTTACATAAATGCAGCTGGTTCTGTTGGTGCATTTAACCAGGCTACTGAAGGTGCTAAAGTATTCCACGACCAGATACAGGTGCTGACTAAAAACCTTTCTTCGCTGAACACTATTTATGAACTGGAATTACAGGAGAGCAATAACCACCTGAAAGCTTTGAATAGCTTCTATGGCAAATTGACTGAAACATCCAATTCCATGTTGCAAAGTGCAGAAGATGCCAAGAAAGTACAGGAGCAAATCGGATCCCTGGCTACAAACCTGGGCCGCCTGAACGGTATCTACGGAAATATGTTAACAGCAATGCAGGGACGTTAATTTGAAACCTGTGTTTTATAATGCCGTTTGCACTGCAAGTAATCTTGTAATGCCCCGGCTGAATTTAAAAGTCACCATTACCAATCACATTAAATTTAAATAGTCATGGCTTTACCCAAAGAGCCCCGGCAGAAGATGATTAACATCATGTATTTGGTGCTGACCGCCATATTAGCACTGAATGTTTCTGCGGAGATCCTAAATGCCTTTAAAACCGTTGATAACAGTTTAAGAAAAACCAATACAACTGTAAATGCTTCAACAACTCAAATATTCCAGTCATTAACAGATAAATTGGCCGATCCTGCTACAAAAGGAAAGGCTGAAATATGGCTACCTAGAGCTAAGGATGTTATGAGTTATTCAACTAATGCATACAACTTTATTGAAGGACTAAAGAACGAAATTCTTGTAGCTGCTGGTGGTGATCCAAAAAATCCTGCTCAGAAATTCAAGGAAGATAATCTTGATGTTGCTACCCGCTTAATGATAACACAAGGAAAAGGAAAACAGTTACTTCAGGTGCTGACGGATTATAAGAAGAATGTATTAGGTGTTAATGATACAATAATGAAGGAGTTTGCGAATTCTTTACAAATTGACCTCGATAAACCAAAATCACAAACAGGCGACAATAAGAAAAATTGGGAAGAAAGCTATTTTCACATGATTCCTACTGTAGCTGCCTTAACCATTCTTAGCAAATTTCAAAATGATATAAAAACTTCTGAAAACAAGGTTGTAACATTTTGTCACGAGCAGGTTGGTAAAGTACAACTTCGTTTTGATGCATTTGAGGCAATCGTTGGTCAGAATTCTACTTACCTGATGCCAGGTCAGGAGATTGAAATTACTGCTGGCTTAGGTGCTTTCAGTAAACAAAAACTTCCGACTGTTACTGTAGGTGGAGCTAGTGTTCCTTTGAATGAGAAGGGACAGGCTGTGTATAAATCTGCTGCTGGTGGAGTTGGTTCTCATACTGTAAATGTAACCGTTGCTTTTACAGACCAAGACGGAAATCCACAAACAAGAACTATCCCTGTAGAATATACAGTTGGCTCAGCTAACGCTTCAATAGCTCTAGACAAAATGAACGTTCTATATATTGGTGTTGATAACCCTGTAACAATCGCTGCCAGCGGTGGTGGTGATGACAAGGTTAATGCAACAATCAGCGGCGGTGGCTCATTAACGAGAGTTGGCCCTGGTAAATATATTGCCCGTGTAAGTGCGGTTAATGACAATACTATCATTACTGTTAGTGTTGACGGTAAAGTTGCAGGAGCATCTCAATTCAGGGTTCGTACCATTCCAGAAGCGCAAGCCTATGTAGGTGGTCAGCCTAGTGGTGCCAATATCGCTGCGGGTGCTTTCAAAGCACAGGGTGGGGTAGGTGCAGGTATCAAAAACTTCCCTTTTGAGCTGTCTTATGACGTTGTAAGCTTCACATTTACCTGTGACACAGACGATGATATTTATACTGCACCAGTTTCAGGGGCTTCTTTTGGACCTATTAAAAACCAGATTAATACCCATGTACAGGCTGGCAGAATGGTAACAATTGACAATATTCGGGTAAAAGGTCCGGACGGACGTACTACAAGTGCACCTTCACTCGTTTACTATATTAAATAGATCTGACTATGAATAAGAATTTTCTAAAATTTGGGATTTGCCTGGCTCTTACCGGTTTACTGGTAGGGGAAGCAAATGCGCAGAGGGCCCCTAAGAGAAGAGGTGGTGGTACTACGCCAACCACTAATCCAACTACGGGTAACGAGCAGCAGCAGAATAACAATACGCAGCCTCCTTCAGGATATGATCCTTATGCCAATATACCTATCCGGGTTGATACATCCGGCGTTTTGGATAACGGAGCTAAAAAATCATTGCGTGTAGATGGGGCTTTTGATAAAGGCAGCCTTACTACAAGGGTTCCTTTGCCTTACGAGCACCTGCGCTGGGATGATGCCCTTTATGCTGAAAAAGTATGGAGAGAGTTGGATCTGCGTGAAAAAATGAATAAAGTGTTTCAATATGAAGCACCCGACGATAACGGTAGCCAGATTTTCATTAATCTTTTGCTGAATGCTGTAAGAAAAGGCGAAGTAACTGCTTTCGAAGATGATCGCTTTACAACTCCTCTTACTGTATCGGATATAGATTTAAAGACACAAGGAAGAAATGATACTGTTCCTGAATATGACATCAAGCAGATAGATAAAATCATCGGCTATGTTGTTACCAGGTCAAGCTTTGATCCTAAAACGGTTACTAAACTGCGTATAAAAGAAGAGTGGGTATTTGACCGCGAATCGAGCCGTATGTTCTGCCGTATTTTGGGTATTGGTATTTTGAAAACTGAGTACTTCCCTAATACAACAAAAGAAAGAGGTACTTCCAATTTGTTCTGGGTATACTATCCTGATTTACGTCCGGCACTGGCAAGGGTAGAGGTTTATAATCCTAAGAACATGGGACAAAGCCGTATGACATGGGAAGAACTGTTTGAAAGCCGCATGTTCAGCAGCTATATCGTTAAATCAACTATTGATAATGCTTCAAATAAGATGATTAAAGGATATATCAAAGACCCGATTCTTGCATTGCTTGAAGGCGATAATATCAAAGAAAAAATATTCAACTTCGAACAAGACCTTTGGTCGTATTAATCTTTTTGGATAAAAAATTAAAAGCCCCTAGAAAAGGGGCTTTTTTGTTTTATTATACCAGCGACATCAACACAGAGTTTATGAGACAGGAGTTTCACAGAGGTTTTCTCCGTGTTTCTCAAATCCTCCGTATCTGTGTGTTGATTGTATTTGCTGAGCAGCACTACAGTTTGTTAAAAAAATGTTTCGACACTTAATTTATTATGATTCTCATGGTTTACCCTTGTTGCAATAAAATCTTATGTGGTTTATACACATTATCAGGATAAATAATTAAAACAGAAAGCAAAAAAATCTTTCAATGATCGTAAAAATCCTATAGGAAAGTTGATTAAATGTTGTATTTTCGTCTCGGTTTTTCATAGGATATTGGATTTTAAAAACGGGGCTGGATTTCTATCCGGGCCCCATTTTTTTTAAGTCATTTCCTACTCAGGGTTTACCCTTTATCTCCCACACTTATTATTTATTGAAATAGGCTGCTATAATCGCAGCTTTTGCCTTCCCAATCGCTTTTGCTATTTCTTCCCCTGTTTTTTCCCTGATGTTTTTCACCGATCTGAATTCTTTCAACAGTATATCTGCAGTAGCTTTTCCTATACCGGGAATGTCTTCCAACTCGTTTTTAAACGTGCCTTTACTTCTCTTCTGCCGGTGAAAAGTAACACCAAAACGATGCACCTGGTCGCGGATATGCCGGATGAGTTTTAAACTTGGACTGTTAAAAGGAAGTTTCAGCGATTCTTTATCGCCCGAAAAGAAAAGTTCTTCTTCATTTTTAGCCAATCCTACCAATGTCATATAACTATCTACTCCCAATTCTTTTACAGCCTCAATAGCAGCGCTTAATTGCCCTTTACCACCATCAATAATAACTAACTGCGGAAATGGTTGCTCTTCTTCTTTTAGCCTCTTATAACGCCTGTAAACGGCTTCTTTCATGGTAGCAAAATCGTTAATGCCTTCAACTGTTTTTACATTGAAGTGGCGATAGTCTTTTTTGCTCGGCTCACCGTTTTTAAAACTCACCATAGCCGATACAGGATAACTGCCCTGGAAGTTGGAGTTGTCGAAACATTCAATCTGCACAGGCAACTCTTTTAGTTGCAAATCTCTTTGCAAGCCTTCCAGCAATTCCATTTTGTCGCGGCTTTTAATATTCAGCTTCAGTCGTTCTTTTCCTTTAATCTCTTCTATAAAATGTGCGGCATTCTTTTGCGACAGCTCCAGTAGTTTCTTTTTATCGCCACTGGAAGGAACTGTTATCATTATTTCTGTTTGCGGGTACTCAATATGAAAAGGAATTACAATCTCTGTAGCATCACTATTGAAGGTGTCTCTTAATTGTGCGATAGAGAAACTCAGAATTTCTTCTACCGATTCATCCAGGTGTGTTTCTACCCGGTTGGTTTGTGTTTGTATAATAGAACCATTGCGAATCATAAGGTAGTTGACGAAAGCAATATCTTTTTCTTTCAGAATAGAAAACACATCCATATCGCCCGTCTTTGTATTTGCTACCACAGATCTTGCCTGGTAATTTTCCAGGAAATCAATTTTCTTTTTTACTATCTCTGCTTTTTCAAATGCCAATGCAGCAGCCAACGTTTTCATCTCTTCTTTGTAATGACGGATAACAGGGGATAGATTGCCCCTCAGTAAATTCTTAAGATTGGAAAGGTTCTCTTTATAATCTTCCGCAGTTTGCAAATCCTCGCAGGGCCCTTTGCAATTGCCTAAATGATATTCGAGACATACTTTAAATTTCCCTTTTTTAATATTACTATCTGTAAGATTTAAAGAGCAATTACGCAGCTGAATCGTCTGTTTGATAAACTCCATCAACTCTCTCACCTTACTTACCGATGTAAAAGGCCCTAAATATTGCGAGCCATCTTTTATTTTCTTTCGTGTAAGAAATACTCTCGGGAAAGGTTCATTTTTTATAACGATATAAGGATATGTCTTATCATCCTTCAGGTTGATATTGAACCGTGGCTGGTATTCTTTTATCAGGGTGTTTTCCAGCAAAAAAGCATCTTGTTCAGAATTGACGATTGTAAATTCTATGCGTGCAATACGCTGTACCAGTTCATGGGTTTTGTAGCTGGTAAATGTTTTGGAAAAGTAAGAACCCACCCGCTTGCGCAGGTGTTTTGCCTTACCTACATACAGCAAGGTATTGCTGGTGTCAAAATATTTATAAATGCCCGGCTGTTTTGGAATGGTATCAGCAATATGTTGAAACTCTGCGGCGGTCATTATTGGTTATCCTCGTTCCAGGTTACTTTGGTAGTAGTTATTATTTCCGGCTGTCCGGGCTGTTGTGTGGTAGTTACTATCTGAAAACTTTTATCCATTTGCCACAGCATATCTTTTTTCAAAAAACCATCACGGTTACTGATAACACGGGTAATCATAATATTGTTCACCTTGTCGCCGGTGGCTACATTAGGGGTTACCTGTAGTTCCTGTTTTTTTATTTCCACTTTTTTTTCGTCAACCGGGGTGTAAGTAATAATAACCCTGTTCAGCATCTCATCATACCGGCTTTCTTCGGTGTATAGTTTTGCTACTTTTTTTAACGATAAGTCTGGTATATCCAAAAATTCTTTTGCCACCGCCCTGAAATCTTCACGATGCACATACGTTGTATCGCTATGAAGGCTATCGGTAGATACTACTTTGGTAATTGCATAGAGGGACGTATCAACATGCTGAACCTGTTTTTCAATAAGCGATAAAACGGAGATGAAGTGTTTCTGTCCCGCTTTATCATCCTTTTCTTTATCCTTACAGGATGCGACAGTAATGGCAATAGCTAAAAATAAAATACAATAGGTTTTCATGCCATAAAATTAACGGAAACACGAATAGCTAAGAAGAAGAAAATACATTTTCAACACAGAGTTTATGAGACAGGAGTTTCACAGAGATTTTCTCCGTGTTTCTCAAATCCTCCGTATCTCTGTGTTGATTGTATTTGCTGAATAGCGAACGGGACGATGACAACAAAAAAATAATTGGGAAACTGTTCAGAAGAATCTGTTACCTGAGCATAACACCCACTTTTAAACCAAAGTCTATCAGGTGTTCTTTAACGGGATATTTTTTTGCAAAGCTTGAAAGCATCTGGTAACGAACCTGTGGTCCTACTTTCCATTTTATTCTGCCTGTAGTATAGCCTGCAAATACTTCAAGGCTGGTGCTTACATTCCATCCACGTGTAAGTGAAGGCATTTTAGCGTAATTTTTAAAATCGGTAGATATGAGGTATGCTCTATCGCCTAAAATATAAGTGGGCTGTACAGTACCTCCCATACCCAGGTATGTTTTACGGGTATCGGTAAGATTTACTTCAAGCCCGACAGGCAGTGAGGCAGAGATATAAAAATTAGATAACCAGTCTGGCTTCGTAAACGATTCATAATTGCGGTAATTGGTTTCTACATTCGATATAGATGTAGAGCCATTGTTATTATTGAGAACGATACGGGCCTGCTCAACAACCGGGAAAGGATATGCTTTAATATCGTATTTACTTACATTCATCTGCAAGCCGGCAGTAAGTTTTACATTCCTTGCAATTGGAAAACCAGCATTAAAACCTAATTCAAAGCCAATATCAGGCTTGTGGGTAACGGCTGTATTTACATCGTGCGCCACTACATAATTTAAAGGACTGCTGCTGATAGCAAGTTGTGAATTGTCGAGCAATGCCTTGTTTTCTGCCAGCTTGCGATAGCTGACAGTAGGTAAGAAATATATCTGCCAGGAAACTCTTCTCCTGTTTGAAATTCTTTGAAAAGAGTTTACAACACTTTCGATAGTTAACGGATAATAGTTGTCTTTTTGAGAAAGGGCTACATCATTTTTTTCTGTGGGAGCTTCATTTGTAGGAGAGGCTGACTCAGGATTAATTTTTTCGGTTGTTTGAACAGGAGTTGTTGTTACAACAGCAACAGCAGGCACAATGTGAGCAGCAGGTTTGCTGGATATGTTTCTATGAATATCAATATTTTTTTGAGTTGAGGATAAATCTGCTTCGCTAATAGTGATGACTGGTACAGCTACTGGTTTTACTTCGGGTTCAATAGTAGCTTCCAGTATCACTGTTTCATCACTCATATTGCTATTGCTGGTGTTTTCCGGAATAATATATAAGCTGCTTATCAGTTTGTCAGAAGGAGAGGAAACGTGGTTACCAGTTCTGACAGGCGTGATTAATATAACCGGATCGGGATCTTTTACTTTTTGCGCTGCCAGTTTTTTAGCTTCTGTAACAATGTCATTATTTATAAGAGATAATTTGTTGCCAGCCGGGCTTAAAAGCATTACCCATGTAACAATACCAGTAGTTAATAATAACAAGGTAAGACCAATACCATACCAACGCCTGCGGGTATGCAGGGTGTTGTGAATGTTATTCCAAACCTTTTCGGAAGGAAACATCCGGTATTGATCGGCACTCTGTTTTAGAAAGTGCTCGAAATCTTTGTTATTATAATTATTTTCCATAACCAGTTCATCTATTTAGGGTAGGGTTTGGTTTATCTCTGGCTAACGGCGGCAAGCCAATCCAGCTGTTGTTTTGGTTTTTGTAAAATTCTTTTTCTTATTAATATATCTTCTAACATAGTTTTTGCTCTTGTGTACTGGCTTCTGCTGGTACTTTCTTCTATATCCAGCATATTGGAAATTTCTCTGTGGCTATAACCTTCAACAGCGTACAGATTTAAAACAGTTCTATATCCTATCGGTAGTAACCTTATACATTCTACCACCTGTTTGGCCTGGATAATGGCCGGCACACTTTCTTCTCTTACCTGTAAGCTCGTCGCATGAATTATATCTACACTCTCATTAAACTTTTTATTCTTTTTCAGAATATTGATACAGGTGTGTACTATTATCCGGCGAATCCATCCTTCAAAAGCCCCCCTGTTTTCAAAAGTGTGAATCTGTAAAAAAACTTTTATAAAACCTTCCTGTAACATATCCTCCGCATCTTCCCGGTTGTGGGCAAAACGATAACATACAGCCAGCATTTTAGGGCTGTACTTATTGTACAATTCCCTTTGGGCTGTAGCATCATTGGTCAAACAACCTTTTAAAATGGCTTCCTCTGTCATAACTTACATTGGGGTTGCCTGTAATTTAGACAATTTTGACCAACAAATGCTGCACACGACAGCAAAAAATGCGGCCTTTATTTACCGGATTTTGACAGTAAGGCGGGAGAAAACAGGCGTTTTCCGAAATTTATTGTTTGCGGCTTTTTCTAAGCCGTTTAGGTCCATACCATAACCATAGCCCCGACAGGATCAACATAAACAGGCTGAGGCCCATGATGAGGGTATAACTCACTTTTGCCTGGTCGTTACTGGTGCCAAAAAACTTATCAAGTATGGAGCCATCGTGCAATTTTTCGATAAAGTCGCTTTTCCGTTGTTCTACAGATAACAATTTGCCGGTGGTCCCATCCAATTGCAAACCGGTAAAATGGTCTTTGAAACTAAATTTAACGATGCCTTTGTCCGGGCGAATATCAATACGATCAATAGCAGTCGAAAGAGAAACAGAAACAGAATCCTGCAAATAGCGGATAGCATTTTTTTGCAGGCTATCAATAGGTATCCATGTTGCAAGATCAGTGGAAACTCCTTTCTGTGTAGGGGGAAGCAGGCCTGTTTGTTTTTTAATCCCCAGCAATATTCCTGTAACAGATATCAGCAGGAAAAAGATAAATAAGAATATGGCAATTTTCCGGTGGAGCCAGCGGAACCAGCGTATCCATTTAGCTTGTTGAATTGTATTACTCATAAAAATAAAAATAGGCCTGCGTTTTATGGCAGGCCCGATTTATTAAAAGGATGATCGTAAAGCAATAACGAAATTTCTTCCCGGTGCTGAAAACCCGGAAGCGAAATACCTGTAATTTTTATCAGCAATATTTTCAACGCCCAACTGAAGAGATATATACTTTGAAAAAGTATAGCTTCCCCGCCAGTTGATAGTAAACCATGATGGCATACCTTCCGCTGTAGCATATTGCCCATTATCTTCTCCATCAGGATTATAATCCTTAATTTTTTTCCAGCCATTGTACATGCCATATACTTCTGTGCTGAATTTATTGTCTGTATAAATAAAGCCAGACTTTCCAAATACAGGAGGAATATGATCCAAAGGCTTTTCGGTGCCATTGGCGTTTTTATAACGGCCATAAGTCTGGCTGATGGTATTGTCAAATGATAATTTCCCACTTAATTCTATTTTCAATCTTGCATTAATGCCACGTACATAAGCTTTATTTACATTCTGGCTGGCATATACTGCTGATTGCACACCATTGTACAGTATAGAATCCTGTCCGTTTAATTTGAAAGGTGCAGTTGCAATTGCATTTCTGAACAGGGTATAAAAGCCAGTTACCTCAAACCTTACTTTATCCTGTATGGTTTGCGAAAACCCAAGATCGAAATTATATGTGTATTCAGGATTAATGTCTGCATTGGGGATAATAACTCTTTTAGTGGCTGTGCTGGACTCAAATATCCTTACAGCATCGTCAATATTCGGAGCCCTGAAACCAGATGAAATATTTCCTGTAATACGCAGACCGGGAGATGGCATATACACAGCACCAATATTTCCTGTAACAGCAAAGGGGCTTTGTTTAATATCGGTAACTGGTAAATTGAAAAATGAATTATCAATAATAGTTGAATGCAGGCTAACGGATTGCAAACGTATACCATCGTTTACTACAAATTTTCCCTTGCATAGTTTTACGATATGCTGTGCATATAAACCAAAATAATTCATTTTGTTTTCGCCATCAGGATAACGGGTATCTAATTTTGTTACAGCACCGGTAGTAAGATTAGTACGATCAGCTACTGATTTCAAATTGTTAAGCTGTCCATCAATTCCCATGGTCAACTCATTATTGCCCCATGTTTTTTTGCCATCGATATTGAATGCAGCAACTTTTATATGCTCCCTGCGGCTATCGAAGCGATCGTATCGCAGGTATTCTCTTTGTTGCCGGCTTTCTTCAATATCCTGGTAGTTCAGGTTTACTTTTAGTGCGTCAAGAAAACCCATACGGCCAACATTTAATTCATAAGCCCCCATCATTCTTTTCTGTGGCCCATAAAACCATTCGGCATAGCGCAATGTGGTTCCTATTGTACCACCAAAATTCCTGATATCCTGCAACCTGTCATAACGGGGTACATCAGGGGAATTGGAGTATTGTAAATTCAGGCTATGAGCTACTTTTTCACTTTGCTTAAACAATAGTTTTTGAGTAACGTCCCATTGCTTATAGCCAGAGAAACGCTGTATTCTATCATCTTTGTTTGTTACAATTTTATCTGCACCATTGATAGTCTCGATGTATTCCTTTCGACGACCAAAATCATAATATTTATGACGATAGGAATCACCCATTTTCATATCACCAAAATCGCTGTAGGTGTACGACTGAAGCCAACCAAATTTTTTGCCTGCTATACTTGCATCTGCATGAACTGTTTTTTCTTCGTTTGCAGAACTGTAACGGACAAAGCCTGTACCTTTTGCCAGTACTTTATTGCCGGATGACAAGACAGGAGATTTTGTACGAAAATGAACAACTCCGCCTAATGCATCACTACCATAAATAGTAGAAGAAGGGCCGTACATTACCTCTACTCTTTCCAGCATATTCTGATCTACCGTAATAATGTTTTGCAAATGGCCAGCCCTGTAAATGGCATTGTTTAAACGGACGCCATCTACTATTAATAATACACGACTGGCTTCAAAGCCTCGAAGTACCGGACTGCTACCTCCCTGCTGACTTTTTTGAACAAAAATGTTTCCGGTATTAATCAACAGATCGCCGGAGTTTTGCGAATTAAACCGGGCTATTGTTTTAATACCGATGATATCGATCTTCTGTGCAAGATTTTTTTTCTTTTCTATGAACTTGTTTGAATATACAACTGCCTCATCCAGGTTTTTTTCGTCCGTTGTATCCTGTTGAGCATAGGCAGAAAAAGACAAATAGAGCAATGCAGAAAGCAATGCAATCTTTCTCATAATAAAATGTTTTGATTACGAAATAAATACTGTCAATAAATTAAAAACTGAAAGAAAAATCAAAACTGTGGCGGAGGAGTAAGTATTTCCTGTGACTGTGTGAGCAAATCTGTAGAATGCTGATAAAAATTATTACTGTGTTGATGAGAATCGTAATAAATATCCTGTGCAGGATTGTGGAAAATATTATTAAGGCATTCAAAAAGTTCTGTCAGCATTTTACTTTCCTGAAGATCATCTTCTTCATTGGTTTGCTGTTCAAGCACCAGTTCAGTCTCCTCATTATCATACAACCCAGTAAAGCTATAAATGCCGTTTTCTAATTTTTTGGAGTGAATATCAAACATGCTGTTATTTATCCAAATCTCATGTTTATCCATCCAGACAACAGCGGCTTCGGGCAAAACAATTGTTTGAAGGTCCCTGTTTTTAAATTCCTCCTCCATACGGTGGTGGATTTCTTCTTTTTTAATAGATATAGAAAGAACGAAAAGCAGAGGAGTAATCCAGAGCAGCAGATAAAAGAAGCTTATTATTTTTTGTTTTTCCGTTTTCACAAAAAGTTGCTGGTGACAAATATACTACTTCATAATGTTGCCTCAGGCGAGATAGCTGGTATAATAAAAAAACACTTGCTACTTTTTTCTAATCAGGCTATCAACAGGATACTTTGCTTTCATTATATCCATTACCGAGTTTGCCCAATTGATAAGTTTCGCTTTCTCATCTGCAGACAGTATAGCATCTTTATGTATCCAGGTGTAAGAATTGAGGGGCATCTTTCCATCTTCTATCATTTCAATAACTTCTTCCATTTTGTGATACTGGTAACGGAGACTTTTGTTGGTGTACTCATCAAAGTTTATTCCTTTTTTCCCGTCAACTATATGGTTGTTCATCCACCAATCTACGGGTTGAATTTTTGAATACCATGGATAAACTGTGTTATTACTATGGCAATCATTACAGGCTTTCCCTAAAATCGTTTTTACATCCGCAGGTATAGCAAAAGAGCTGCCTATATAATTCGGCTGTACTCCTTCAGCTTTATTTTTTTTAGGATGTATAAATTGAATTATAATGAGTACCAATAATAATACAAGCATTATTTTTTTAAACATACTAAATAGGGTTAGTTACTAAATTAAAACATCTCCTGTCATTTCTTTTGGAACTTCCAATCCCATCATAGTTAATATAGTCGGGGCAAGATCTCCCAGTTTGCCGGGTTTAATAGTGCCTTTCCAGTTTTTGTCAATAATAAAAAAAGGAACCAGGTTTAGCGTGTGAGCAGTATTAGGTGACCCATCTTCGTTGATCATATAATCTGCATTGCCATGATCGGCAGTAAGGAAAACAGTATAATCACTTTCCAATGCAGCGGTAACTATTTTTTCTACACAGGTATCTACCGTTTCGGCGGCTTTAATTACTGCCGGCCACACACCGGTATGCCCTACCATATCTGTATTGGCATAATTAAGGCAAATAAAATCGGCCGTCTTGTTTATAATTTCAGGCAGTAAAGATTCTGTTAGTTCATAAGCACTCATCTCCGGTTGTAAATCGTAAGTGGCTACTTTAGGTGAGGTAGCCATTATTCTTTTTTCTCCTTCAAACGGAACTTCCCGTCCGCCGCTGAAAAAGAAAGTAACATGCGGATATTTTTCTGTTTCTGCTGCACGTATTTGTGTCTTGCCATTTTTTGCCAGCACTTCTCCCAATGTATTATCAAGGTTATCGTTATTAAACATAACACGTACATTTTTATACGTCTCGTCATATTGGGTTACAGTAGTGTAATTCAGGTCCAGTTTCTTCATTCCAAATTCTGGGAAGTCAGTTTGCGTAAGTACCTGTGTTATTTCCCGGCAACGATCTGTACGGAAGTTGAAACAGATGGCCACATCACCATCTTTAATAGTGGCCAGTGGTTGCTGGTTTTCATTAATAATAACTGTTGGTTTTATAAATTCATCAGTAATATTATTGGCGTAAGAATTTTCTATTGCAGCAATAGCATCAGTTGCTTTTTCTCCCTCTCCTTTTACCAAAGCATCATACGCAAGTTTTATCCGCTCCCAACGCTTATCACGATCCATTGCAAAATAACGTCCGCTGATGGTTGCTATTTTACCAACGGATGTATTAAGATGTTGTTGTAATTCTGTTATAAATGCCAACCCGCTTTTTGGGTCACAATCACGGCCATCTGTAAAAGCATGAATGAAAACATCTGTCAAACCTTCGCTTTTGCAGGTGTCTACAATTGCTTTCAGGTGATTGATATGCGAGTGAACACCACCATTGCTTACAAGGCCTAAAAGATGCAAAGGTTTGTTATTGGCCTTTGCATATTGCATAGCCTGCAGAAAGATTTCATTTTTTGCAAAAGAGCCATCCCTCACAGCCACATTTATCCGTTGCAGTTCCTGGTACACTATTCGTCCGGCACCAAGATTCAGGTGGCCTACTTCAGAATTTCCCATTTGTCCATCAGGTAATCCTACTGCTTCGCCACAGGTTACCAGGGTACTATTAGAATACTTTTTATATAAAGATTTTGTAAAAGGCACATTGGCATGCTGAATTGCATCGGAGGAAGCAACTTTCCCCAGTCCCCAACCGTCCATAATAACCAGAATTACTCTTTTTTGCGACATTTTATCAACTGTTAATTGTTAGTATAAATACATTCATTTTCAAGGGGCAAGGCCCCGTCCGTACCCTGTAAAACTACATTCAATTTGTCTATTTGCCAGTTTGTTTTATGAAAAACTGCTGATAAGTAGTACTTTAGTACTTGCGGAAGACTGGGAAAATTCTGTGGCATGTTTTTCGATTAAACACCCATGAAACAATTTTTTTTATGAAAGCAATATTTACATCATTAATTTTTAGTACTGTTTTGCTGCTTTCTTCATTTACAACGGCACAAAGCGGAATTGATGAAGTTATCGGCGCCATCCGTTCGGGTAATACTAACCAATTATCAAGCTATTTTGGTGATAATGTAGAGCTTACATTGCCCGACAAAAGCGATAGCTACAGCAAAGCCCAGGCACAGCTTATTATTAAAGATTTCTTTGGAAACAACGGCGTAAAAGGCTTTGAATTAAAGCACAAAGGCGATGTGCCAAATGGCGGCCATTTCTGTATCGGCACCTTACAAACCAATGCCGGAAACTTTCGTACCAATGTTTTTATGAAAGTAAAAAATGGTAAAGAAGTGATAAATGAAATCCGTTTTCAATCTATCGACTAATTTCAACAAGATAATATTCAGAAAGTCCGTTTCATTTAGTTGGAACGGATTTTTTTTATTTAGTCGGCTGCATTGCTACTATCAGTCCCCACAGTATTGTGGGGATTGCGGCTGCCCCGATGAATATAGGGGTCGAGACACACTTGTACGACATTAACACAGATGGGCATATTGCAAAAGTTCCTTTACATTCTCAGATAATTTTATCGCAGAGAAGGGGAGGTGGGGAGAATTTCTTCCTTAATAAGTTTGCGCCTCTGCATCTCTGCGGTTACTTTTCTCTCCCTATTTTTGCCCCATGAGTTTTGACAAACAATTACAGCACCTCGTAGACGAAGCCCTGAAAGAAGATATTGGTGATGGTGACCACTCCACATTATCAAGTATAGCTGCTACTGCAAAAGGGAAAGCAGTATTAAAAATTAAACAGGATGGTATACTGGCAGGCATGCAGGTGGCTGAAAAAATATTTCATTATAAAGAACCGGCAGCCATCTTTACTGCTTTTAAAAAGGATGGTGATGAAATGAAATACGGGGAAAAAGCTTTTGAAGTAGAAGCATTGGTGCATACCATTCTGCAATGCGAAAGATTAGTTTTGAATTGTATGCAGCGGATGAGCGGCATTGCTACACTTACTAAAGAATACACGGATAAACTGAAAGGTTACAAAACAAGACTCCTCGATACAAGAAAAACAACACCCAACTTTCGCTTGCTTGAGAAAGAAGCAGTGCGTATTGGCGGCGGCGTTAATCATCGCTTTGGATTGTATGATATGATAATGCTGAAAGACAACCACATTGATTATTGCGGTGGCATTGAAAAGGCAATTGATAAAGCAGCCGCTTATGTACAAACAGTAAAGCCGGGATTAAAAATAGAAGTAGAAACGAGAAGCATTGATGATGTAAAAAAGGTAATAGCAATGGGCAAGGGAAAAGTGTTGCGCATTATGCTCGATAATTTTAAGCCCGAACAAATAAAAGAAGCTGTTGCTTTGATTAAAGAAGATTTTGAAACAGAAGCCAGTGGCGGTATTAACCTGGAAAATATACAAGAGTATGCTGCTACCGGGGTTGATTATGTAAGTGTGGGTGCATTGATACACCAGGCGCAAAGCCTTGATTTAAGTTTAAAAGCTGTAATAGTATAACCATGTCGAAGAAAAATAAACCAGATACCAGGGGATTTGTTTACAGTACTGATCCCAATTTTTCTTTTGAAGAAGAACAATCCAATGCTGAAACACTTGCACCTGCACAACAGAAATTGAAAATAAGGTTAGATACCAAACACCGTGCGGGAAAAGCTGTTACACTGGTAGATGGTTTTGTGGGGAAAGAAGAGGATTTAGAAGATCTGGGCAAAAAACTAAAATCATTTTGCGGTACCGGTGGTTCTGCGAAAGATGGAGAAATAATTGTGCAAGGCGATCAGCGGGATAAAGTATTGCAATGGTTGATTAAAAATGGGTATAAGCTGGCGAAAAAAATATAGAATGGGTATCCTGCTATTCCCTTTTTTTATCTTATTTCTTATCCCTTTCATTATAGGGGTGTTTTATTTCGCTCTTGGAATAAAAATGATAGTGACCGGAATTAAAGAGCAAAACAGAGTAAAGAAAATAAACGGCTTTTATGGTACTTTATCTGCCACTATTTTGATGCTGTCTATTTATTTGACGTGGGATTGGATATTTGAAGGCCTGTTTATCTGGTAGTGTTAGATAACTATCCTTTAAATTCCACCTTTTTATGACTGCCGTCACAGTAAGGCTTATTACCTGACGCTCCACACCTGCATAAAGCCACTGTTCCTGATTTTATTTCTTCTTTACCATCGCTGTGTACAATCAGGCATTCGTTTTTTATGATATAAGGTCCGTTGTGAGAAACTTCTACTTTGGTAATATTTGCCGCTTCGGCTACCACTTTGTCTTGTTCATTCTCTTTTATCTCATCTGCATTCATAAAATAACTTAACGCACCACTTGGGCATTGACGAACCTGTTCAATAATACGTTGCGTAGTGGCTCCATCCATTTTTATCCAGGGCCTTTCTCTTGGATTAAAAACTTCTATTAATCCCTTCCAGCAAATGGTGGAGTGGATACAGGTTTTCGGTTTCCAGACTACGGTTACTTCGTTGTTGGTGTATTTTATAGTTTCTCTTGACATGTTTCTAGTTGCTGGTTGTTAGTTGAACCCTATAATCTAAGTTACGATACTGTTTTTAGAAATTCAGTTGATGGCAAGCTATAAAGCTATCTGCAATATGCTCATCCGTGTTAATGTCGCTGAAGTGTGCGACGCAACCACAGCTGATAGTAGCAATACAGCTGGCATCAAAATAAAAAACTATTGATAACAGAGTTTTAAAAAAGGCTAATGAAACTTCGAAGAGAAGTAACCAGCAACCGGAAACCAGTAACCGGGAACTTATTGCCCCTGCGCCTGCGAATACCCTTTCATCTTACCCCACATGTTCAGCAATTCAAAAGAACAGATTTTAAAATTACCACTCATGCTTACATATAGTCCGATTACATCTTGTTGTGTTAATGGAAAATCATCAATGCTTTCGAAGCGTACATTGTATTGATTCACAAGATTGGTATACACCGAACCGGTTGGCCATACCTGTGTGCCGCGGTTGCTGATGTTGATGAGGTTGAATTTTACACCTGCATGCCTTTTGCATTTTTCGGCTATGGCTGTGGGTTGTTCATGGCTTTCAATAAAAAGATCTACACCAACAATGGTTTCATGAATACCTTCTTTGGAAACCATCATGGAATTCATTTCCAGTTTCAATGGAGTAGGAGTGCCGGGCTTATTGGGAATAATTTCTCTTGCTCCCACTTCAGGGTTCTTTCCAAAATTGCTGATGATGGCTTCGGCAAATTGAGTAGTGTTTACAGATGCTTTTGTTTTGTCGCCAAAGTCGCCGGTATGAGTTCCATTTTCTAAAGTGTATAGCAATGCATTTTCGATAATGGATGCATTTTCTGTAAGCCCAACATGGCGGAGCATAGCAATACCGCTTAATAAAAGTGCGGTGGGGTTGGCAATATTTTTTCCTGCAATATCCGGTGCTGTACCATGCACCGCTTCGAAAATTGAAATATGGTCGCCGATATTGGCAGAAGGCGCAAAACCTAATCCACCAACAAGACCGGCACATAAATCAGAAACGATATCACCTTGCAGGTTCGTAAGCACCAGCACATCAAATAAATCGGGGCGGGTAACGAGTTTCATACAAAGGTCATCCACAATAATATCATCCGATTTTATTTCCGGATATTCTTTTGCTACTTCCTGGAAACATTCTAAAAACAAACCATCGGTTATTTTCATAATGTTTGCCTTGTGAACGCAGGTAATACGCCGGGCCATTTTTTGCCTGGCCATTTCAAAAGCATAGCGGATAACCTGCATACTTCCGGGGCGGGTAATGAAGCGGCGGCTGAGTGCTACATCATGCGTAAGCATGTGTTCAATACCACCATAAGTATCTTCAATATTTTCTCTTACTACTGTTATATCGATTGGGATGCCAGCTTTACTGAATACAGTATCCACGCCATGCAGTGTTCTGAAATCTCTTTTATTGGCAAAGGTGTTCCAGGTTTTTCTTGCTGTTACGTTAATGCTTTTTACACCTTTCCCTTTTGGTGTTTCCATCGGGCCTTTAAAGAGCAGGCCGAGTGCTTCGATGGTTTGTTTAGCTTCAGGTGTCATACCATTATTAAAACCTTTGTCGAAAACCCACTTGCCCATGTCTACCATTTCGTATTCGAGCGGCACTTTGTTGGCGGCAAAAATCTTCAATACAGCTTCCATTATTTCCGGTCCTATACCATCGCCTTTTGCAACTGCAATTTTCATAAAAGAGATTTTAATAAGTGGCAAAATTAAGTGCAGAATGAGTGAAAGGGAAATTAAATAAATACATCCCGCCCGGAGGAAAAAAGAGAAAAAGGGGAATACAAATGTGGCATGCAGCGGCTACGAAGGACGCTGAGGCTTAATGTGTTTCAACTACGAACCCTGCGTCCTTAGGGTGAAAATCCCCACAATCTTGTCTTGTCCGACAATTTGACTATTTTTACTACATGACCAGTATGATTTCCGAAGGTGTACAGGTAAGTGTAGAAACATTTTACCAGGCTGATTACAGCAACCCGCTGCAATCGGAGTTTATGTTTGCGTACCGTATTTCGCTGGAAAATCACAATTCTTTTCCTGTAAAACTGCACCGCCGCCACTGGTATATTTTTGATAGCAATGGCAGCCACCGGGAGGTGGAAGGCGAAGGGGTAGTAGGTGTACAACCCACTTTACAACCCGGCGAAAACTATCAATATGTAAGCGGTTGCAATCTCCGCACCGAAATGGGCCGTATGAATGGCACTTATCAAATGGAAAATCTCCACAGCAAAAAAATGTTCGATGTCAGCATTCCATCTTTTGAGATGATAGTGCCGATGAAGAATAATTAATTTTATTTTCCCAGCTTTAGTACTACTATCATCGTCTGTAGCGAACTTGTTCTGTTATTCTTTCCTTTTGGGGAAAGGAAAGAATAATCACTCTTCGGGGTTCTGTTCGCTAATCAGCTTTTGATTTTGGTGATATTGGAGATTGATTAAATTTGAAAGTAAACGAGAATCAAGAAATATGTTTAAGGTAATAACTTTATTTCTGTTAATAATAACTTCAGACGTAGCTAAATCACAAAATATTTTTAGTGCATTACATTTAAATGATGAAAGGGAGTATAAAACCAAACGACCTAAAAAAATTGTTGAGACGAATATTTTTCACAACACAAATGGCAAGCAGGAAGATAAGAACGTAAAATTTTTCGATGAAGCCGGCATGTTGTTAAAGGAGGAAAGGTATAATGAGGAAGGTGCTATTACTGCAAGACGTACAATTAATAACGACACCGTAAACAGGCTTAATATTTCAAGTACTTTTGAAAGGTGGAATAAATGGGGGTATAGTAAAGAAATTACTTTTCATATTTATGATTCATCTAAATTTTTAGTGGAAGTAAGGAATGAGGATGTGAATGGGAACGTATTGATGATGACAAAAGTAATATGTAATAATAAAGGGCTGCCAATTCAGGTTTCTACTTTTGATAGGAATGGAAAACCGTTCGGCAAGGAGGTAGCAACTTATTCTTATGAAACAAATACCGTTTACACTTCTGTTTTTTCTAGCGAGGGCATTCAGCTTTCAAGCGATAGCATGAAAATAAAATTTGAGAAAACAACTCTGATATCCCACAGTACTGATGTTTATAATTCAAATGGCGATTTGATTGCCTGGGAAAGCACAAATTTTGATGGGTCAAAAACTATTTATGAAGAAGAGTATGAGTATGATAAATGGGGGAATTGTACTGAAAATAAAATCTATAAAGTGACAATTGGGGAGAATGGAAAAAGGAAAAGAAAAATAGATAGAGTATTTAAAAAAGCTTACACCTATTAATTAAAGGATCTTTACAATATGTTCATCTGTGTTAAGCTATAACGGCCAATTGACCTAAGTTTCCCTTTAGTGTGTGGCATAGTCTATCTTCTTCGTCCTCTCCTTCATCAGCGCAATCGCCTCTTCCTTAGAGTTAAAAATAGCGCCATTAATGTTTACTAAATTATCAGCCAACTTATCGTACCGCTTGGTAAGCAGCCAGGTAAATATGTGCAGGTAGTGTATACCATCAAATACTATCGCCTTGTTTTTTGCAAACTCATCTTTACGTTTTATAAACTCTCCCGGCATTTCTGTATAGTGCATACCCGGGCGCAGGTGATGGATGATATGGTAACCATCGTTCCAGCATTTGTGGTTGTACACCGTGTTAATGCAATTGATAGAGCTGGTATACAAATTTTCCGGGTCATTGGCATCTATAAAAGAATGCTGTGTCCAGTTGCCAAGCATCATTACCAATCTAGCAAACAGCAATGGAATAATAAAGACCATTAGTGTTGCTTTCAGGTTTACAAAACACATGGCGATACAAAAAATGAGGTAAGTATATTCACCTGCAGTAAGCCGCTGACCAAGCTTCTTTCTTTTGCGGCTGAATAAATAAAGAATGGTATTGAAAACACCAACCGAAATAAATTTGAAAAAATAAGACAGGAAGCCTTTTACACTATCCCGCTGGTAAGCCATTGTACTGCTGGTATCATCCGGCATATTATTTTCTATATGGTGCATGCCCATGTGGTGACTGAAATATCCTTCGGGTGCATGACCAAACAGCGGACAGATAATCCAGGTGATATAGCCCATGATCGGTTTCTGAAAAGGCGCCTTAAATGTTTTTCTATGGCAGAAGCAATGAAACATTAATCCGAAACTGCCTTTGAAATAAAATTGCGACACATAGAAATATGGAATAGCTACCGCCCACCACCACCAACCGGTGAGCACAGGTGTAAACAATAATATTGCTATCGGCAATACCAGTAAATGAATAGTAGTTAATAAATAAATGAAAGGCAGATCCCTTTTATCTGTCATTATACGCAGCCAAAACTTATCGTAAGCACTGAACTTTTCTTTGGGTGTATAAACCGGGTCTGTGAGATTGGTAGAAAACGACTTCATGATTGACGTAAAAATAGCACTGATTTGAGGATTTAAAATGGATTATACGGATTGAGTCGTTTATTTATTGATAATGTCCCAATCTTTTGTAAAGTTACGAATATTAGAATCAGCGTAAATCTGTATTAAAAATCCCTAAATCCGTGATTTTATTTGGGTTTGTATTTCGCCTCATCCAATATTTTCTTCGGCTCTGTATTCATTACTTCTTCAGGCTTCATGTTAGGGTTTTTGCTCACAAACTTTTTAATTATCTGCCAGCCAAGCCATTGCCCCATATTACCGGGCGATAGCTCCTGCGAAAAGCCCTGTGTAAATGGCCCTTCGCCAATATATGTTTGAATAACTGCAGGTGTAAGTGAATAGAGGTCTTCATTTTTAATAATATAGCCCCATATCAAACCTTCGTTTTCTGTACACCAGTTTAATTGTTGCTGGGTATAACCGGTTTTAACAGAATCTGGAGTAGTGGGTAAAAATTTATCCAGCATGTACCATCGTTTACCTTTTTCAATCATCTGCTCAACCAATGGTTTGCCACCACTTTTATCAGGGAAAATATCGTTTACAATTAATTGCATAGCATCGCCGGTAATATATTCCTTGCTAAAACGGCGGCTGCGGTATTCAGGAGCTACATTATCAATAAAAAAAGGATCGCTGTATACAGAAAAATTTTTGCCGAGATAAAATTGCAAACTAATACCTAAGAAATCGGGACCAAGAAAATTGGGTGTAGGACCGTTTTCAGATTGTGCCATGGCATCTACAGGCCCTGCAATGGTAACGATATGAGCAGGTAATTTATATTTCGGGAAATAATATTTTACATATTGAAATGCTTTCTTGAAATCTTTCTCCAGATCATTGGTGTTTTTAAAAACGGTATTTACGGTGTCATACAAGTTACCACTCATGCTGATAAAATTTCTGACGCCGTGAAGTGTAGAAGAGCTATCAAGCCCCAGTACATTTTGCAAGAATAGATTAGTCAGCACCGGGTATTTTGCATTCAGGTTATTCAGTCCGGGCAATACATTATTGGTGTCAATAGCAAAAAAATCCCTGTCGAAGCGTTCCAGTTTTATATCCACTTTTATATCGGACACATCAGGAGCATCACTCTTTTTATTATTACATGCAAAAAGGAAAATGGAAAGCGATAAAATGAAAGCGGCTTTTTTCATAGCAATAGAAACGAAACAGGGTTAAAAATGTTGTACGTGCAAGATACTGAAAATGCAAGCGAAGGCCTCCCTGCCCTCCGAAGGAGGGTTCTTATACTCCGATTTTTTGAATAGCTATCATTGCAAACACTGTTGGGGTCGTTTTATCAAATACTTTTATCTGTGTTTATTTGTGTTCGTCTGAGACCAAACTGTATTTCTCGCTTTTTGTGGCCACTCCCGTAAATTTGTACTATGAAAATAGCACTGGCACAGCAGAACTACCACATCGGCAATTTTGAAGACAACACCCGCAAAATCATCGAAGGAATTAACCAGGCAAAGCAACAGGGCGCAGACCTTGTACTATTTTCCGAGTTATGTGTTTGCGGATATCCACCCAGAGATTTTTTGGAGTTTGATGACTTCATCAACAAATGCTACCAGGCTATTGAAACTATAAAGCAACATGCCGATACTATTGCCGTACTAATTGGTGCCCCAGATAAAAATCCGGTGCGGGAAGGAAAGGATTTGTTTAATGCTGCTTACTTTTTGTATGAGAAAGAGGTAAAAGCGGTAGCACATAAAACCTGCCTGCCCAATTATGATGTGTTTGATGAATACCGCTATTTTGAACCAGCCTACAATTGGAACGTAATAGAATTTAAAGGAAAGAAACTGGCTGTTACTATTTGCGAAGACATCTGGAACCTCGGCGATAATCCACTCTATAGAAACTGCCCGATGGATGAACTGATGAAGCAACAGCCCGACATTATGCTGAACTTATCCGCTTCGCCATTTGACTATACACATGTGGAAGATAGAAAGGCCATTGTAAAACTAAATACCAGCAAGTATAAACTACCGATGCTTTATTGTAATTGTGCAGGCAGCCAAACGGAAATTGTATTTGATGGTGGTTCATTGGTGTTTGACAAACATTCCAATTTAATAAAGCAACTTCCTTTGTTTGAAGAAGCAATAGAAGTATTTGAATTGAAAGACGATGGAACCTTTGTACAACCCGTAATAGCAACTGCAAAAGAATTGCCTGATGCAGAGTTTAACCCGTCAGAATTGGATTACACTTTATGCATTGCAGAAATACACAATGCTCTTGTAACAACGATAAAGGACTATTTTAATAAGCTCGGTTTTACCAAAGCTATTCTTGGCAGTAGCGGCGGAATAGATAGCGCAGTAACATTGGCACTGGCTTGCGAGGCATTGGGCAAAGAAAACGTAAGAGCTATTTTAATGCCTTCGCCTTACTCCACCGGGCATTCGGTAAGTGATGCAGAACAATTGAGTAAAAATCTCGGCAACCCGAATGATATAGTGCCGATAAAAAATATTTATGAAAGTTTTCTTACAGAATTAAAACCAATTTTTAAAGATCTTCCCTTTAGCCTCGCCGAAGAAAATATACAGGCAAGAACAAGAGGTAATTTGCTGATGGCGATTGCCAATAAGTTCGGCTATATTTTATTAAATACTTCCAACAAAAGCGAACTGGCAACGGGCTATGGTACACTCTATGGTGATATGGCGGGTGGACTTGGTGTATTGGGCGACTGTTATAAAATGCAGATTTATCAATTGGCGAAATATATAAACAGGAACAAAGAAGTTATTCCTGGAAACATTATTACCAAACCACCTTCTGCAGAATTAAGACCCGGGCAAAAAGATTCCGACTCACTACCCGACTACGCAGTGCTTGATAAGATTTTGTATCAATACATTGAAAGAAGGCAAGGCCCTGCTAGTATAAAAGCACAGGGTTTTGATGCAGCACTGGTTGACAGGGTATTAAAAATGGTAAACGTAAATGAATATAAGCGCAACCAATTTTGTCCTATCATCCGCATCTCACCCAAAGCGTTTGGTGTGGGAAGAAGAATGCCTATCGTGGGCAAATACTTAAGCTGATGAAAAAAATATTTATTTTATTATCACTGACAGTATTGATCTCATCATGTGCTGCTATTTTCAATGCGGTAAGCAATAAACTGATTGTATCAAAGAGTTGCTGGATCAACACTCAAACCCTGACTTTTTACTACAATGGCGGGGAAGTGGTAACGGGAGTCAGTATCTATCTCTACGAGGATAAAAAAAGTATTGAATTTAAAAATGACAGGCAGGATACCAGGGAATTAAAGATCCAGTTAGATTCATTAAGATCTCTGCTTACCCGACAAAGTGTTTTAATCTCCATTGATAGGGCAAACACCCATTGGAGAGATTACCAGCGCATCGAAATTGATCAGGAAGACTGGATAAAAAAGAAAAGAGTAAATTCAATACACACTCACCATTAATGTTTAAATGTAACTGTTACAAGTACCGATGGTGGGAAATTTACAGTCTGACTTACAACAAGATTTGTCGCATTTAATGAGATGATATTATAATTGCCGCTTCCCCCAGGAATTAGCGTTCCTGATAAAAACAGTTCTGTTTCGTTGTTTGTAAAATTCCAGGTAAAAGGTCCTGCGGTACTTGGGGAACAAACAGTGGTACCTTCATTTATATTACCGGCAGTAGCACTTGTAAATGTCAGCGTGTTATCCTTGAAACAAGCAAGTTGTGGGGCGTTAGATACATCACCCATTCCACTTGCACTTGCACTTTGGAAAACCCATGGAGAACTCATAAGTAACTCTGTTTTTGTTTTTGGAGCAGGTAAATCTTCCGGATCGTTTTGACAACCGGTTATTACTAAAAAGGAGAAGGCTATAATTGTTGAAAATGGGAATAGGTGTTTCATATAATAGATTTGTGAGGACAAAGTACTTACAAATTTCTGACCATAAAACGCAAAAACCCCCGAAATAGTGCGTTATTTTCCAGCGGATTGTAATAACGGCAAATAATTTGCATAGAACTGTTCGTATTTTGTGACATAAATAAAAGCCACCATGCTAAAAACCGCAGACGATATCCGCCAGCTGAATGACCGCATCAGCCATGCCGGGCAGTTTACTGATAAACTAAGGGAAGAAATAGGCCATGTAATAATCGGGCAAAGCCACATGCTGGACAGGTTGCTGATTGGCCTCTTGAGTAACGGGCATGTGCTGCTGGAAGGCGTGCCGGGACTGGCAAAGACGCTTACTATAAAATCGCTGGCGCAGGCGATACATGCAAAATTCAACCGCATTCAATTTACCCCCGATTTATTGCCCGCCGACGTAATTGGTACATTGATATATAACCAGCAGAAAGCAGATTTTATCGTTCGCAAAGGCCCCATTTTCGGCAACTTTATATTGGCCGATGAAATTAACCGTGCCCCTGCCAAAGTACAAAGTGCCTTACTGGAAGCCATGCAGGAAAGACAGGTAACTATTGGCGATACAACGTATAAACTGGATGAACCATTTTTAGTGCTCGCTACACAAAACCCATTGGAGCAGGAAGGAACATATCCGTTGCCGGAGGCACAGGTTGACAGGTTTATAATGAAAGTAGTGGTGGATTATCCGAAAATGCGTGAAGAACAATTAATACTCCGGCAGAATATACAGGGAGAGTTTGCCAAAATAAACCAGGTAGTATCTATACAGGAAGTAACGAATGCAAAAGACCTGACAAGACAGATATACATGGACGAAAAAATTGAACAGTATATTTTGGATATTGTTTTTGCAACCCGGAAGCCACAGGATTATAAACTAGAAAAACTAAAACCGCTTATCTCTTACGGTGCATCGCCAAGGGGAAGTATCAACCTTGGATTAGCAGCAAAGGCACAGGCGTTTTTAAATAAGCGGGGTTTTGTAATACCCGAAGATGTAAGAAGTATTTGTAAAGATGTGCTACGACATAGAATAGGATTGACTTATGAGGCAGAGGCTGAGAATGTGAATGTAGAGGATGTGATAGAAGATGTGTTGAAGCAAATCAACGTACCATAAGGAGAACGCAGATTTTTATGATAATTAAGATTTATCATGATTAAGTGTTTGTGTTAACAGCACTAATCATAAAAATCATAAAAATCAGCGTTCTATTTTCATAGCAATCGTAAAAATCAACATTCCATTTGTTAACCACCACCGAAATATTAAAAAAAGTAAGAGAGCTGGAAATTAAAAGCAAGAAGCTTACTACCGATTTATTTACCGGCGAGTATCACAGTGCTTTTAAAGGAAAGGGCATGTCGTTTAAAGAAGTGAGGGAGTATGCAGCGGGAGATGATATTCGTTTTATTGATTGGAATGTATCGGCAAGGTTTGGACATCCGTTTAGCAAAGTATTTGAAGAAGAAAGAGAATTGACAGTGATGTTGCTGGTAGATATCAGCAACAGTTCTTTATTTGGAACTGTTCATTCACGCAAGAAAGATATTATTACAGAAATAGCAGCAGTGCTTAGTTTCTCAGCAGTAAATAATGCGGATAAGATTGGTGTAATATTTTACAGCGACATTGTAGAAGCCTATATTCCTCCGAAAAAAGGAAAGCAACATGCCTTGTACATTGTGCGGGAATTATTGAGCAGGGAGCCAAAAGGAAAGGGAACGGCAGTGAGTAAAGCGCTCCGTTATTTTAATAATATAACAAGGCAGAAAAGTATTGCCTTTATCCTTAGTGATTTTATTGATGCAAACTATGAAGATGCGTTGCGCATAGCAGGAAAGAAACATGATGTGGTAGGAATAAAAATTTATGATAAGATGGATGTGCAGTTGCCCGATGCAGGACTGCTACAGGTAAAAGATTCCGAAAGCGGAAAAACAAAATGGGTGGATAGCAGTAACAACTTTGTGCGGTATAGCTATGAGCAGGAATTTTTTCGGGTAACGGAATACAGCACACAATCATTTAAAAAAGCCGGTTCCGACCTGCTGCATGTAAAAACAGGTGATGATTATGTAAGGGTGCTTCAACGTTTCTTCCTAAGCCGGAACAGGTAATTAAAAAATGAATTTCAAAAGGCAAATAATTTTTCTTCTTTCGTTGTTTCTTGTGCAGGTAGCTATTGCGCAAGAGGGCATTACTATTAAAGCATCGGTAGATAAGAATAAAATATTGATTGGCGAGAAAATCCAATTAACAATAGAAGCTTTTATCCCCACAGGATCGCCGGTAAAGTTTCCGGACATAGATAGCCTTACACATTTTGAATTCGAAAAACTAGCAGTGGATACAGCAGACAGGAGTGGTGGCGTTGCTATTATAAAAAAGTACAGCATCACCAGTTTCGATTCCGGCCACTGGGTAATACCAGCTTTTATTCTTTCTTCAACTGCAAAAACAGATACTATCCCTGTAGACGTTGTTTTTTCTGATTTTGATCCAAAGCAGGAGTATCACGATATAAAAGATATACTGGAAGTGCCACCACCGGCAAAAGGCAATAAGACATGGTGGTTTTTTATAATTGGAAGTGCGTTGATATTAGCATGGCAGGTGTATTATTTTTTTACAAGAAAGAAGTCAGCTCCCACTCTCAGACGAGGGGTAATGACCAGCCCTTATGAAGAAGCATTGAAACAACTGGAGCAATTGCAACGGGAAAAGCCGGCAGCCAAGCAATTTTATTCAACACTTACCGATATTTTCCGGCTCTACGTTTTCAGGAAGAAAAGAATTTTATCACTGCAAAAAACAACGGATGATTTGGTGCTGCAATTAAAAGATCTGGATTTGCCCAAAGACCAGTTTGATAAACTGGCACAGGCATTACGGCTAAGTGATTTTGTAAAATTTGCAAAATTTGTACCATCACCCGGCGATGATATGAATGCCTTTGAAGAAATAAAAAAGACAATAACAACTATCGAAAAAACAGAAACTAAAGTTGCTTCATAGAAGATCGGATTTATGCTATACGATTATATAAAAGAAATGGACTTTGCTTACCCGTTTATGTTCGGGTTGTTTGCAGTATTGCCCATATTGATTTGGTGGTACAGGAATAAGTATAGCAGTCAGCAGGCAACAGTCAATGTATCAACAACACATGCTTTTTCTGCCACCAGTTGGAAAAACAGGTTTCGCCATTTACCTTTTAGTTTCCGCCTCCTTGCAATAGCTTGTATAATTGTAGCACTGGCACGTCCGCAAAAACGAAACGATAGAGAACAAACAAGAGGTGAGGGAATTGATATTGTATTATGTATGGATGTAAGCGGCAGTATGGGGTCAAAAGATATTTTACCATCTAGAATGGAAGTAGCCAAAGAAGTGGCGGAAGAATTTGTACGCAGCCGGCCTGTTGATAGAATCGGGCTTGTAATTTTTTCCGGCGAAAGTTTCACCCAATGCCCTGTAACTACCGATAGAAATACATTGATAACACAGATAAGAACATTGGAAAGCAGGCGGTACCTGAAAGATGGAACGGTAATCGGAGAAGGACTGGCAACAGCAGTTGATAGATTAAGTAAGACGGAAGGAAAAAGTAAAGTGATTATCTTAATTACCGATGGAAAAGAAGATGCACCGGATACAAGATTAATAGATCCACTTACAGCATTGGACATTGCAAAATCTCACCAGGTAAAAGTGTACACCATTGGCATGGGTGCCATGCCATCTACCATAGTTGAAATTACAGAAGGCCCGCAAAAAAGAAAAAACCCTGCTATTGATTTTATTGATGAAGCATTGTTAAACAAAATAGCTACTGAAACGGGCGGAAAATATTTCAGGGCAAGAGATAAAGATGGATTGAAAGCTGTATACAAGCAGATCGATAGCATGGAAAAATCGAAAGTAGATGTTACTACTTTTAAAAAATACGAAGAAAGGTTTATGCCTTTTATACTCGCTGCATTGGCATTCTTACTGTTAGAAATAATTTTACGCTTTACTGTTTTCCGCAGGTTCCCTTAATTATCAGCGATTTTTTTTGTTGAACCCTTTCATGGTTCGAATACATTCTTCATATTCGCTGCCATGGGTTTCACCCACGGCTATTCACATTGAACCCCTTCGGGGTTCGTTCAACATTTCAAATTCATCACGCCAACCAGCAACCTGAAACCAGTAACTAGTTTTCATCACACCCAACCCGAAACTCATAACTTAAAACTCGAAACTGTTCTCTAACTTGCAACCCAATGAAAGCAACCGTTTATAAATCAACAGGAAGCTGGTACTCTGTAAAAGACGATACCGGAAAATTCTGGAATGCCCGTATGAAAGGTGTAATGAAACTGGATGATATTACTTCTACCAATCCTGTTGCGGTAGGTGATAGAGTGGAAATAGAATCGCAGGCGGATACAGATAGTTCTGCCATTATAGATGAAATTCATCCGCGGAATAATTATATCAACCGTCAATCACCCAGGCATAAACACCAGCATCATATTGTAGCCTCCAACCTCGATCAGTCGATGTTGGTAGCAACGCTGAAAGAACCAAAAACTTCGCAGGGTTTTATTGATAGATTCTTAGTGGCATCAGAAATGTACCATGTTACTCCTTTCATTGTTTTTAATAAATCGGATTTATACAAAGCAAAGGAAATGGACAAATTTGCACAGTGGAAAGCAATGTATGAAGCAGTAGGCTACAAAGTATTCCTGATAAGTGCAGAAAAAAAAGAAGGCGTGGAAGAAGTGATGGAGATGCTGAAAGATAAAACCACCTTAATCAGTGGGCATAGCGGTGTTGGTAAATCATCTTTTTTAAATGTAGTATTCCCTGATATAAATTTAAAAACACAGGATGTAAGTGGCTGGAGTGGCAAAGGTCAACACACTACCACTTTTGCTGAAATGTATGATATGCCAATTGGGGGCAGAATAATAGATACACCCGGCATGCGGGAATTTGGCCTGGTAGATATTGAAAAGCAGGAAGTGTCCCATTATTTTCCTGAAATGCGGGACAGGCTAAATGGCTGCCAGTTCAATAATTGCCTGCATTTTAATGAGCAGGATTGTGCCATAAAGGAAGCCGTTCGTAATGGAGAAATACATGAAGACCGGTATGTGAGTTATGTAAATATTATGGAGAGTATAGGGGCGAAGAGTTACTAGCTGGTTGCGGGTTAGGCGTGAAAAGAACAGTTATGAGTTTTGAGTTATGAGTTATGAGTTTGCCATGTTGAAGCAAGTTGCTGGTTGTTAGTTACTGGTTTGACGTGATGAATTACAGATTCTTTACAAAGTGCAGAAGTCTTTGTAATATGCTCATCTGTGTTAATGTCGCTGAAGTGTGCGACGCAATCCCCACAGTACTGTGGGGACTGATAGTAGCAATGCAGCTGATAGCAAAAGTAATAAAAGCTTATCTCTATTTAACTTTCAGAAAGAAACAATGAAATGCCGGGGTAGAAAAATTATTAATTATTAATTACTAATTATTAATTACTAATTATTAATTACCCTCAGGCAATATTCCTCTGATCCACATTAAACAATTTTCCTTCCAGCACACCTGCCAATTCAATTACAGCCTTGTTGTCTTTGTTCAATGCATCCCGTGTTTTGGTAGGGAAAATAGAAATACCGTTGTAGATATTATAATGAAGGGTGAGGTTGTGGCCTTTGAAGCGAAACTCCCAGTCTATGGTATCAAAGTCGTCTTCTTTGTTGGAGAATTTAATGCTGAAATCTTCGCTAAGCACATCAGCAATATGGTAGAATTGTTTCAGACCGCCATCTTCGGCAATTACTGCCTCGGTGCAACCGAGATTGGTTCGTAGGGTAAGGCTCATGGTGATAAGTTTAAGGGTTTATGTTTTCAATAAGGACTAACTATATCGAATGAACGCTGCACCGTAACCTAAAATTAACTTCTGAACTTCTTGGCTTTCCGGGCTGCTTTTTCAGCTTTCGGGTCGCCACTGGCTAATTTTTCCGCACCAATGTTTTTGCCATTTGTAGGACACCCGTATTTTGGTTTGAACATACTGTGCCACAAATTGCAAGATGACATCAACATAATCACACTGCATGCAATCGCAAAAAATCTCAGGTTTTTCATATTATTATTACTTGGTAATTGCTTAACGAAATTATTAATTAATAATTGTTTCTACTATAGTAAAACTGCGAGTCTTTAGTCATTAGTTGATAGTCTTGAATCGGGTCATTAGAGCGTAGTGTTCAATCACTTAGGCTCCGACTCCGACTCCGGACTCTCCCTGAACCAATCCGCATACCCTACATAATTATCAGCAATCCGGTTTATCTGTCCGCTTACCAGTTCCTGCGAAATGTCTTTTACTTTTTTAGCTGGTACACCTGCATATATACTTCCTGCTTCGCAAATAGTATTTTCCAATACCACAGCACCGGCAGCTATAATGGTATTGCTATGTACCACTGCATTGTCCATTACAATTGCTCCCATTCCAATCAGTACATTGTCGTGTACGGTGCAGCCATGCACTATCGCATTATGCCCGATACTTACATTGTTGCCAATAGTAGTGCCATATTTTTTAAAAGTGCAATGAATGCAGGCGCCATCCTGCACATTTACCTTGTTGCCCATTTTTATAAAGTTCACATCGCCCCGGATAACGGTATTGAACCAGGCGCTGCAATCATCACCCATTATTACATTGCCCACTATTGTAGCATTGGGTGCCAGGAAACAATTGCTGCCAAATTGCGGATGCTTATCTTCTACGGGGAGTATTAAAGCCATTATAATTAAGAATTAATAATTAAAAATTAATAATGTTGTAAATCAAAGTTGCATTCCTGGATGGGAACGCTTAGGCGGCCTGAACATTTTTATTTTGTTACGAACTGCATTGCTACTATCAGCTGCGGTTGCGTCGCACTCTTGTACGATATTAACACAGATGAGCATATTGCAAAGCCTCCTACATCTTGTAAAGAATCTGCAATTCAACACGCCAAACCAGCAACTAACAACCAGCAACTTGCTTCACAACTCTGCCCTGCAAATATCCTGAATCTTTGCGTTCTTTGCAGCAGCCAGCTGAAAACAATCTAAGGCCAACTTTAATTCATGAATCAACGGGAACTTTTTCTTCGTCATGTAGCACAAACATCCCCTGCACCACTTGCACTGGAAATAGTGAAAGCAGAAGGCTGTTTACTATACGATGCAGCAGGCAAAGACTATATCGATTTAATCGGCGGTATCAGTGTTGCCAATACCGGTCATCGGCATCCAGCAGTAATAGCTGCCATACAAAAACAATTGGATGCTTACCTGCATATAATGGTATATGGAGAATTTATTGAGTCGCCGCAGGTGCAGTATGCAAAACTGCTTACAGATTACCTCCCCATAACATTGAACTCAGTTTATTTTACCAATTCGGGTGCCGAGGCAGTAGAAGGAGCTATGAAACTGGCAAAAAGAGTAACAAACAGAACACAGATAATAGCTTTCAACAACTCCTATCATGGCAGCACACAAGGGGCATTAAGTATTATTGGTGATGAACATTGGAGGAATGCATTCCGGCCATTGTTGCCCGATGTGCTACATCTCGTGTACAATTCGTTTGAGTCATTAGAATCAATAACAGAAAATACGGCTTGTGTAATTGCAGAAACTGTACAGGCAGAAGCCGGAGTAAAAGCACCAGCAAAAGAATGGATGCTTGCTTTGCGAAAGAAATGTACTGAAACCGGAACATTATTAATACTGGACGAAATACAAACTGGTTTTGGCAGAACCGGAAAATTGTGGGGATTTGAACATTTTGATATCACTCCCGATATATTATTAGCAGGTAAAGCATTGGGTGGCGGTATGCCACTAGGTGCATTTATTGCCGACAAGGCGTTGATGGATACTTTATCTGATAACCCGGTACTTGGCCATATTACCACTTTCGGCGGACACCCGGTTTGCTGCGCAGCGGGTATGGCGGCTATGAAGGTTTTACTGACAGAACACCTTATAAAAGATGTTTCCGCAAAACAAGAATTATTTCTTTCCTTATTGGTACATCCGAAGATAAAAGCTATTCACTCTTTTGGATTATGGATAGCAATAGAATTTGATTCTTTTGAAACCAATAAAAAAATAATTGACAAGTGCATCGCAGCTGGGGTTTTAACCGACTGGTTTTTATTTGCTGCTGATTGTTTACGTATATCTCCTCCACTAACTATTACAGAGGAAGAAATAAATAAATCATGCACAATATTAATAGATGCCTGCAAAGAGTAGTAGCAACTTATAGTTCAGCACTGATTTTTTCGATTACTTCCTTACTCAATGTTGTAATGTCGTAATCATATTGGGTTAAATATTCCTGCGTCGCACTTTTTAAAGATTTAAAATATCCAAGCCCGGCTTTATTTTCTCCGGTTTTAATGGTTATAATCCCCTTTTTTTCTTCACTGTTATTATTTAGTATTCTATAGCTTACCCTGAAATCGAGGTCTGTATTTTCTGATTGCATGGTTACTTTGGACCAATGAACAATAAGAATAATGAAATAGTCTTTTTCCAGTAATGAAAACGAACCAGGGATTTTTTCCAGGGTCAGTTCTATTGTCCGGTTCTTAAGTTTGTCTTTTAAACTTTTATTTGCCTCTTTTGTAAGCGAAGCTGTATAAGCATTGATTGCAATTTGCGGGTTTAAGATACAGGTATTTTTATATTCCGTTTTCCAATATAGTAGCAAAGGCAGCATCTTAGTTTTATGAGTAGTCACAGAAGGAATATCGTTCTGTACGGGGATGCTGGACTTTACAACTATGTATTCTGGTTGTTTCTTTTTGGAAGGCACGACAGTTTCGCCATACCTTTCTCTTACTTGTTTATCGATTATTTTTCCTTGTATACAACTGGTAAATGCACAGGAAATTGTTACTACCAGCCCTATAAAGAAAGGGGATAAAGAAAGCCGAAGAATTTTCATTTGTACGCTGATTTAAAAGTGAAAATAACAGATTATTATTAAATAACAGCTTTGATTACCGGATGACAGATGATTTTGTTAAACATCATCGTAGAACTGATTATTGCACCCCAACTTTCTGAAGCTGACTAAATAAAAAATCAGCGACAGAAAATCTGGTTATAGATTGCACTGCCGCTGATTAGTTTTAATAATTTATTTATAGCATTTTAAAAAGCCAGGCTGCAAGTAAAGCTCCAACGATGGGTCCCACTACAGGTATCCAGCTATAACTCCAGTCACTATCTCTCTTCCCTTTTATTGGTAAAATAAAATGTGCAATGCGTGGCCCTAAATCCCTGGCAGGATTAATAGCATACCCTGTTGGTCCGCCCAACGACAAACCAATAGCTAATACTAAAAAGGCAACAGGCAATGCATCTAATGCGCCGAGTGTAGCGGCAGATTTGGAAGCGACTAATGCTCCGAACAGTAACATAAACGTGCCTATAATTTCTGTAATTAAATTATAAAATGGATTACGGATGGCAGGGCCGGTGCAGAATACTGCGAGTTTTAAGTCTTTATCAGCCGTTTCATCAAAATGTTGCTTGTATGCTATCCAACTGATAACAGCACCGGTGAATGCACCGGCAAACTGTGCAGCGAGATAAGTACCAAGCAATGATGAATCGAAATCGCCCAATGTGCTTAATGCAATTGTAACTGCAGGATTCAGATGACCACTGCCTCCAAGACTTGTGGATGCATATACTCCTACAAATACAGCCATAGCCCAGCCGAATGTAATAACGATCCAGCCGCTGTTATTTCCTTTTGTTTTGTTTAATACTACGTTGGCTACAACCCCACCGCCCAATGTAATGAGCAATGCAGTGCCAATAAATTCACCGAGAAATGGAGACATATTATTTGAAGTTTAAAGTGTTTTAAAAGTTTAAAATGTTCAATAAGTTATTGAAGTCGATGTTTTGAACTTCTTAAACATATTGAACCTATGCAACATTATTCTTCCGTCCATGCTTGTGCAGCTTTCACTGCTTTCTTCCAGTTTTTTTGAAGATCTTTTCTTTTTTCATCTGTCATAACAGGAGAGAAGACTTTATCTTTTTGCCAATACTGCTGCAACTCATCGATGCTACTCCAGAAACCAACTGCCAGGCCGGCAAGATATGCAGCACCAAGTGCGGTAGTTTCTGTTACCTGTGGTCTTATCACATTAGTATTAATGATATCGCTTTGAAATTGCATGAGATGATTATTCACCGTAGCACCACCATCTACTCTTACTTCTTTTATTGGAAGGCCTGCATCTGCTTCCATCGCCTGCATTAAATCCATGGATTGAAAAGCGATACTTTCAATAGCCGCCCGTGCTATATGCGCATCGGTGCTGCCTCTTGTAATACCAACAATAGTTCCTTTTGCATGCTGGTTCCAATAGGGTGCGCCGAGGCCTGTAAACGCTGGTACTACATATACACCACCATTGTCTTCCACTTTTAAAGTAAGTGCTTCCACATCACCAGAGGTTTGAATAATTTTCAGCCCATCTCTTAACCATTGTACTACGGCACCACCAATGAATACACTCCCTTCCAGTGCATATTGTACTTCACCATTTACTTTCCAGGCAATGGTAGTTAATAAATTATTTTTTGAAGCTACAGGTTTCGTTCCTGTATTCATCAGCATAAAACAACCAGTACCATAAGTATTTTTCACCATGCCGGGCTGCGTACACATCTGACCAAATAGTGCGGACTGCTGATCGCCTGCTATACCACTGACAGGAACTTTACTGGCAGTTAAAATATTTTCTGTATGTCCGTACACTTCGCTGCTGCTGCGAACTTCAGGCAGCATACTTTCGGGAATATTGAAGAGTTTCAATAGATCTTTATCCCATTGCAGTGTATGAATATTATAAATAAGTGTTCTTGATGCATTGGATACATCGGTAGCATGTACTTTGCCATTAGTGAGTTTCCAAAGCAGCCAGCTATCAATGGTGCCGAAACATAATTCACCTTTTTCTGCCTTAGCTCTTGCGCCTTCTACATTATCGAGTATCCATTTTACTTTGGTGCCGGAAAAATAGGCATCGGTTACCAATCCTGTTTTTGACTGTATGGTTGGTGCATGACCATCTTTCTTGAGCGAGTCGCAATAGTCAGCAGTTCTTCTGTCCTGCCATACGATGGCATTGTAAATGGGTTGATGAGTATTTCTATCCCATACCACGGTAGTTTCACGTTGGTTGGTAATACCGATAGCTGCAATATCTGCAATGGTAAGCCCGGCTTTTAAAACTGCTTCGGTGGCTACACCTAATTGGGTACTCCATATTTCGTTAGCATCATGCTCTACCCAACCTGGCTGAGGGAATATTTGTGTAAATTCTTTTTGTCCGGTAGCAACAATACTTCCTTTCTTATCAAAAATAATAGCTCGTGAACTGGTAGTCCCCTGGTCGAGGGACAAAATGTACTTGGGCATGGCAATCGTTTATAATAATGAATAAATATAAGTAGTAAAGTCGGAAAGAACTTTTTCTGATACTTTAAAAACTTTTATAATTATAAAGTTTCTTTCCGACTTCCTGCATCTGATTTCCGAATTAATCTTCTACATAGGGTTTTAATATTGTTGCCCACTTCAGGTATCCTTCACTGTTGGGGTGAAGTCCATCGTAGGTATATTTTTTATCTAATCGTTTATCTGCATCCAGGAACTGTGGATGAATATCTATAATCGTAATCTTTTCTACGGCCCCGATTTTTTTCAATTCTTCATTTATATAGAGAATGTGTTCATCTTTATTAAAATGAGGCCTGTCGGCAAATGTATTGTTAACAGGAAACAGTGTATTGAAATAAATTTTTGTTTTCGGTGATTCTGCTTTGATACGATGGATTATTCTTCTGTAATTGTTCAGTATAACACTGTCAGGAATGTTTCTTGAAATATCATTAATGCCAATCAGCACAAAAACTTTAGCTGGCTTTCCTTCAGTTACTTCATCCAATCTTTCCAGTACACCAAAGCTGAGATCGCCGGAGATGCCGCGGTTTCTTGCTTCTTTCAGTTGCAGCAATTCATTCCAATCGGTAAAGTCCATTATGCTGTTACCTAAAAACACAATGTCTTTATCAGAATTAGGATAGCTGCGGAACTGGGCTACTTTTTGTGCATAAATGCCGGGGCGATGAGTGCTGTCCCATTTTGCAGTTTGCGACTTAGCCTGTAAACAACTAATAACAAGTAAACTGAAAATAATTCTTCTCATACTTAAATATTATGGGTGGCAGTATATGTTTTACCAAAGCGATCAGTTGCTTTTACAGTAACCGATTTTGCAGTAGCCGGAACTGTTGCTTTAAATAAATGATTTGTTTTTTTCGGCTCTGCAAATCCTCTTGGTTTGGGAAGTTCGGGACCTGACATGGTGGAGGATGCTAATGGATCTAATCCTTCAAACTGTTGTAACGGGCCTTTGCTTGCACCATCTATAAAATATTCTGTTTTCCATGCAGGGTCGTGGTTCCAGATATTTACCTGCAATTGTTTAGCACCATCCACATCATTTACAAAAGTTTTCAATTGATGGTCGGCTGGTTGCCCGGTAGTTTGATAATGCCATTCAAGTTCCGTTCCTTTTACTTTATAAATTCCATAGCCACAAGGTGTACCATCTTCACATATCGGGCCTGTCCACCATGCACCACAAACAGTACCATGATTGTGTTCGTACACATTATTACGGATTACATTTTTCAGGTAGTGCGTGTGACCCGACATGATATGCACTTTGCGATCTTCCAGTAGTGTATAAAATTCTTCATTGTTTTTAGTGCCGCTATGCACAGGTATATGTACGCACAAGACAATCAGTTTATCTTTTGGAACGAACGACAAATCTTTTTTCAACCAATCCAGCTGCTCTTGTACAAAAAAACCATCGTATTCTCTTTCTTTTCCCAGGTAGCGAACATTATCCATTACTATATAATGCACTTTTCCCCTGTTGAAAGAATAATATGAAGGACCGTATGTTTCCCTGAATGTAACATCAGACGATTCATCACCACCCTGGCGATAATCCATATCATGATTACCGATACATTGAAAAAATGGAATGCCCATTTTTTCTACTGCTTTATCATACTCTGCAAATAATTTTAATTCATCCCACACAATATCACCAACAGTAATGCCATGCAGTAATGTACCGGCACCTGCAGCAGCTACAAACTTTTGTACGCTTGGTACCGATTCAGTCATCATCTTTTGTACATCCGCATCATTCTTTACTTGTGGGTCGGCCCATATTACAAATTGATGTTCATTATCATCTTTATCCAATGGCACTAAATCGAACACTAAATTCTTTTTAAGATTAATTTCTTTCAGCTTGCGGTAATGCCTTGCAATACCATTTTGATTTTTAAAAGCATATCCGGCAGGAGTAGAAATAAATATTGCCCTGGCCAGCGGATGCGGGTCAAAGCTATATTTACCATTAGCGTCTGTCATTATCACATTGTATCCATCACTTACCACTACACCTTTCACTCCTTTTCCTTTAGATACTACACGGCCTTTTAAGCCTTTTGCTTTTGCAACACCCGCATTGGCAGGTAAATATCCGGCAGTAAAAACGGCACCTGTAAGAGCTATTACATTTTGTATAAAGTTTCTCCGTTTCATTATAGATTTTTTTCGGAAGTTATATAATTAACTATCTGGAAACACAGCATAAGAATTATTTGTTTACCAGCGACATTAACACAGATGATCGTCTGTTGCGTCGCACACTTCGGGGTTCTATTCATTGGTCAGCATCCTTCCACATTCCACTATAGTAGCAATAAACATTCTCCACTGCTTTTAGATGCCTCCTACCTCGGCATGACAAATGCGGGTGTTCTTATAGTTTCTTAAATATTCTTATTAGCAATCCACCTGCGATATAACTATTTGCTGATTAATAATGACTTTTACATTTGTCATGCCGAGGTACGAGGCATCTTCTTCGAAAAACAGAAAAATTAAAAAGGGCCGGGGTGTTTACAAAATGCTCTTCTCTGTTAATGTCGTACAAGTGTGTCTCGACCCCGATATTCATCGGGGCAGGCGCAACCACAGCTGATAGTAGCACTACAGCCGGTAACAAAAAAATTATTTCTTATAAATAGCAAAATCATCCAATGCTAATCTTCCATTGTTTGTTGTTCCTATACCATTTTTATTGATACGAAAACGAACGGGGCCTGTAAAATTGACTGCCCATGTTGCCTGTTTATTTCCTTTATCCGGCATATCAGTAATATTATTTCCCACTGTTACCCAGGTAGTACCACCATTCACAGATGATTCTAATTTAAAACTGCTCTTTGCATCGGTAGCATACTTGCCATAGAACACTGTTACTTTGGAGGCACCATCGGGTACATCAAAATTCATTTGCACATAACCACTTGTGGTAAGATTTTGCTGCATGCGGATTGCTTGCTTGCCCGGTACATTATATTTATCGCTGATAACTGTATTGCCAAGTATAGCTTGCAACAAATACCATGTACCGGTAGGAGTAGTAATTAAATTAGTGCCACTGTTATAACTTGACTTAACGGAAAAATCAGGGGCTTCAAAACTTTCGGGGAAGCCTGCATATAAAGCACCGCTGGTAAATTGAATATCGGCAGCATTTCTTGGGTTGATTGTTTTCTTTGCGCCGGCAGTATCTTTTCCTGACTCATTTAGGTAAGCAGCAATGCCATTGAACTGCGCATCGATTGGTAATTGTGTGGCAGCAAAACTTGCTTCTGTTCTTGTATGCACAAAAACATCAGGCCCTGTATTGTCTTTTAGCTTTCTTACACCAGCTAATGTGGTGCCTGGTGCATATTCAGTAGCATCTGCATGTATAGATACCAGGGTAGATTCGTATTGCTCCATGTACACACTGAGGATACCTTGCGTAACATATCTTACCAATGGAGTTTTTCCTGTAGCTGCTACTGTTATTTTATCTGTTGCTACGCCACTGATAGTTAGTTTGCCATTTATCCTGTCGAGTTTTGTTCCGTTTACATCTATTACTACTGAGTCTCCGATATTATAAGCAGGTGTTCCCGTATTCAATTTAATAATCACACCACGGGTAACATCGGTAGCAGTATTACTGGTAGCAAGCGTTTGCTGAATGATAAAAGTTCCTGCTTCCAGGTTCAACCCTGCTTTGTCTGAAATAACAATACCCTGGATTTTGGATGCACCACCCAAAGCATCAGGACTAAGTGTTACTTCGTTGCCCTGGTATGCCTGCCGCATAGCAAAGAGAGTGATTAAGTCACCTGTTTTTCCATTGGCAGGATTATTATAATCTTTTACACAGGATTGTAAAGTGAGAGTCAGCAAACCTGCGGCTGCAATTGATTGTATATATTTTATTGACTTCATTTTTTTCAGTTGAAAGAGTTGAAAATATTAGTTGTTATCCCACCAAACTTTTGTTTTCATATCGTCAGGTCCGCCCATTCCTGCTACTGCTGCATCATAGTTTACTTTGTTCAGCGATTGTACAGAAACAGGATATACAAATCTTGTTGGCATTATTTTATCATTTAATACACCGGCACCAATGGGTAAAGCAGGATAGCCGGTACGGCGGTGTTCAAACCATGATTGAAAATCGGTGAAGAAGAAAGTGAAATATTTCTGTGTGATAATTTTTTCCATTTTTTGCGCCAGTGTTTCTGCATCATTCCATAATATAGCCGGCTTGGTAAGATGACCTGCTGGTAATGTTAATCCCCAATTGGTAATAGCATTGGTAACACCATTTTCATAATAGGTTTTGGCAGCGGTGGCTGGAGTGATATAACCTTTTACTGTTGCTTCGGCCAGCATAAATTGTACTTCTGCATAGCTCAGAATATTTCCTGTAAGGGGTTCATTCTTTAATGCCACTAAATAATAAGACTGGCGATCCTGCTGTGCACCGGGTGCATAACCACTGGGTATACCCACATAAGCACTGGCTACTGTAGAAGCCCATTTGGTAAGACGTGGGTCGCCCCAGTTATTTAAAGTGTTGATGAAAAATTCTGACAAACCATTATCACCATTAAAATCAAAATCACGGTATGTACTGAAGGCAGAAAGAAACGGTGCGGTAGTAGTAAAGCGAAGTATCGCAGATTCTGCATTGCTTGCCATTAATGGATAGTTGGCCGCATTGGTAACTACCATGTTTTGAATTTTAGCAGCAGCATTACTTTCTGCTCTGCCGGATGCACGGAGCAATAAACGTAAGTATAAGCTGTTGCCGAATTTTCTCCATTTTGTTAAGTCGCCACCAAACAATGGATCTCTTGCAACCAATGTAGCTGGTAACGCAAGATTTTGAGCCAGTAAGGTGTTGGCTTCTTCCAACCTTACAAATAAACTATCATAGATACTTTTCTGATCATCAAATTTTGGTTGGAAAATATTATCTGTTCTGCCCCTGTTTGCTTCTGTATAAGGCACATTACCATAGGTATCGGTAATAAGCGATGTTACCCATGCTTCGAGTATGCGTGACATACCCATGTAGGAAACATTATAAGCCTGGTTGGGTAATCCTGCCAGGTTTTTGGCAGAAGTATATACGTCCTTAATGTTTGTTAGTTGCGTATACCATACATTCCACATATAATCCGATTCGGAAGGACGGATAAGATAACGGTGTATCTCATCGGAGTTGCTGGTGGTAACATGCACCTGCATCATTTCATGTGTAAGACGGATTTCCCTTGTCTGGTTAGCTGTACGGACAGCAAAAATGGTTGACTCCAATAACAATTCCGGTCTTGTTTCGGGTAGTGTGTTGGGATTAGTATTTTTTTCTTTGAAGTCTTTGGTGCAGGAGGAAAAAACTATTCCTGCCGCAAGTACACTGAGTATTGATATATTAATTCGTTTCATTTTTCTTTTTTTTAATGGTACACAATTAAAAACCTACGGTTAATGAAAGCCCCATGCTGCGGGTAGATGGAAATTGCGCAATTTCAAAACCAGCATTGATGGTTCCATTTTCCAGTGTTCCAAATTCAGGATCGTATGCCGGCCAGTTGGAAATAACAAACAGGTCACGGCCATAAATGCCCAGTGTAGCTTTCTGTAATTTTAATTTACTTACCAGCTTTTTAGAAAAGGTATAATCCAATCTTACTTCTCTCAGTTTAATAAAATCGGTGCTGAATGTGTTAGCTTCAATATTATCCCTGTTGAAGTGTGCATCATAATAAGCCTGTATGTTAGTAGCCAACACTGTATTCGGTATATATTTATTATTGATGGCATCGTATTGTACACCATCGCCTACAATGCCATTGTAACGGCCGGGCAATGTTTTCTTCAACTTGCCTTCTTCCATCAATACAGCATGTGTAAGGGAATAAGCAACTCCGCCAAACTGTCCATCCATCAATGCATTGAGGCGGAAATTTTTGAATTTGAATTCGCTGCCAAAACTTCCTTTCCAATCGGGGTTGGTATTGCCGATATATTTTATTTCAGTTGTCCTGGTAGGTAAGCCCTGTGCATTATAAATTATTTGTCCGTCAGGAGCACGGTTATAACCAATACCATACAGGTCACCCATTCTTCCACCCGGCACTGCCTGTATAGAACCGCGGTTTGCAGGGCCAACAGACATTACATACACATCTACACCTTCAATCAGTGATACTACACGATTACTGTTAGCAGCAAAAGTGGCAAAGATGTCCCAGTTAAATCCTTTGGTTGATTTTAAAACCGTACCATTCAATTGCACTTCTATTCCTTTATTTCTTACCAATCCGGCATTGCCTACAGTAGCAGAAAATCCGGAAGCCCTGTCGATAGGAATATCCAGTATTTGTTTTTTGGTATTGTTTCTATACACAGCTACATCTAATCCCAACCTGTTTTTTAAGAAACGTATATCCAGACCAAACTCCAGGCTTTGCGTTAACAGCGATTGAAGATTAGGATTTGCAATAGACGCAGGATTAGTTAAGCCACCTGGGAATAAGGTGGGGCTATAAGTAAACGAAGTTTTATAAGGTTGTATACCTCCGCTACCAACTCCCGCTAATGATCCGCGAACTTTAAGGAAGGAGATGGCCGTTGGTAATTTAATTTTTTCTGAGAGTACAGCACTCAGGTTAAGTGATGAATAAAAGAAACCTGTGTTATCCAGTGAACCAGGGTTAGTACCAAAAGCTGGTGTAGCTAATGTACTTGCCCAATCCTGGCGGGCAGTAGCATCGAAGAATAAAAATTTGTCGTAGCTAACCTGCGCTAAACCATAAAAGCTGTTCACTCCATAATTTCCCCTGTATGGTAATGCTACCAATGGATTTTTGCTGTTCGCTAAATTATAATAGCCCGGTAAATTCAATTGATCGGCCCGCAGTTCATCGCGGATATATTTATTGCGCATCTGGCTGCCTCCGCCGGATACACCCACATTGAATTTGTTTCCAATATCCCGGCTATAGCGGATTAAGAAATCGGTATTAATCTCCTGTGTAAAGATGTTTTGCGAACGGAACATTCCTTCGGGATATTTATTAGTATCGAAAGGACGTTGTTGCGTACGGGCTTCTGAAGAATAATCCAATGCTGTTTTTATAGCAATGCTGAAATCTTTGGTAAAATTATAAGTAGCAGATACGTTACCAATTAAACCATTACGGTTAGAGCTATTTAACATTGTATAGGCAATCACGTAAGGATTATCCAGCAAGCTGCTGAATGGCTGGTTTTGAGAAATGTTTTCCTGGCCTATATTCCAAAGAGGTTTTATCCAATCCAGGTTTACATTCGGCGTTAACCCACGGATAAAATACATGATGGATTGATTGTTATACCCGGTAGAAGGAAGGTTGTCAGAATTTTTATTGGTATAATTTACTTTAGCAGCTAACTGTAATTTGGGGGAAAGTTTATGTGTAACAGATAAGGCAACAGTATTTCGTTTGTATCCTGTATTAGGAATAATCCAGGTATTGTTTACGTTGGTCAATGAAAGACGAATGCTGGTATTAGCATTTCCACCATCTATGGTAACAGAATTGGTTAGTGTTTTTCCTGTTTCAAAAAAATCTTTACGATTGTTTTTATAACCCACCCATGGTAATCTTGTTAGAGATTTATCTCTTGTAACAGGGTCATATTGATAGTAAGACTGACCTGCAAAACGAGGACCCCATGCAGAACTCGTACTTCTTGTACTTGGACCATCCTCACTGGCATTGTAAGAATACCAGGTGTCTTGTCCGCTTGTACCTTGTCCGTATTCATTCTGATAATCCATCCAGCGGTTTACTCTATCAATAGATGCATTTAAATTATAAGTAATACCCAATCCTTTTTGTCGGCTGCTTCCGGATTTTGTAGTAATGATGATAGCTCCATTCGCACCCCTTGCACCATACAATGCAGATGCACCGGGGCCTTTCAACACAGAAACACTTTCAATGTCTTCCGGGTTTATATCATTTAAGCTGGTACCAAAGTCAACAGGAGAATCACTTTGCAAGTAAGATGTGCTACCTGTTCCTGTTTGTTGCCCGCTGCTACTGCTGATGATTACACCATCCACTACTATCAGAGCGTCGCTGTTTCCATTCAGGTTATTCTCACCTCTTAAAATTATTTTATTACTACCGGCAGGGCCGCCACCAGATTTCACTAAGTTCAAACCAGCAACTTTACCTGTTAGTGCATTCGTCCAGTTGTTAGACATTGCTTCGGTAATATCTTCTCCTTTTACTTTGGATAAAGAATAGCCCAGTGCTTTTTCATCCCGTTTAATACCCAGTGCTGTAACAACTACTCCTTCCAGTTCTTTGTTGTTGCTTACCATGTCTGCATTGATAACTGTTTTGCTGCCTACTTTTATTTCCTGTGTGGTAAAACCAATAGCAGAAATGACCAGTGTCTGATTGTCGCTGGCCTTTAAGGAGAAGTTTCCTTTTTCATCAGTAAGAGTGCCAATCTTTGTTCCTTTTATTTGCACTGTTGCATTGGCGATAGGTGAACCATCTTCGGGGTTTTTCACCACGCCACTAACTGTTTTTTCCTGGGCAGTTACTGAAACAGTAAACAGCAGGAACAAACAAGCCAGCAACAGATTTTTTCCTGCAATTAGTTTCTTTGCAGCAATTGATAGCAGTGTCATAAACGTTGGGTTATTGAGGTTGATAAAATAAACAGTTATTGCGGCAGGCAACAGTTTGCGAAAAGAAAATAATGAACCTGTGCAGGATTCTTTATTAAAGAATGGTTCATGCTTCCTTTTCAGGCCGCAAAGAAAAGATTGTTTCATACGTGCAATGGTTATCGTTTGTTACCGAATAATTAAGTTTTCGATAAAGCTTTTTATTCTGCATACAACTGTTGAGTTAATATCGTATGGTAAATAATCTTTTTACATTACCGGAACTTAACTCAAACAGCTTCTTAATTATTTTAATATATACTGCTCTGCCAGTTTTTTAAATGTTGCTACCTGTTCCTTCTCCCAATTTTCATCTCTGCCCAAAGCCTTCGCCATAATAAAAGCTACCTGTGGAGCAATGCGAATACTTTCTTTTGCATTTAATAGCAGGGCCCTTGTTCTTCTTGATAAAACATCTTCTACCGTTCTTGCCATCTCCTGCTCCACAGCCCATAGTATTTGTGTTTTATGAATTTTTAATTCTTCACTTAAATATTTAGTGGCATCACCATTCATCCGGTGACGGATAAGTTTTGCATCACTGCCATAGAAGTATAGTGGATCATTCCAGTTCATGTTTATATCATAACCATGAACATGGAAGTGAGAAGTAGCAGGTGCAAGATGTTTCCAGTTCAACTCTTTTTCAATACGGTTCACCATGTCTTCACCCATTTTTCTATAGGTGGTCCACTTGCCGCCGAGAATGGTGAAGAGGTGAGAGGGAGAAACAATTATTTTATGGCTGCGGGAAATTTCCTTTGTTTTTTGCTCACCATGTTGTGGTGCAGCAAGCGGACGAAGACCTGCGAACACACTCAGCACATCGCTGCGTTGTGGTTTTTTATCGAGATAATTACCAGCTGTTTCAAGAATGAAAGCAATTTCTTTTTCTAATGCCTGCGGTTCCAGCGATGCAGTTTCTATCGGCGTATCTGTAGTGCCTACTACCACTTTATCATGCCAGGGAACTGCAAATAATACACGTCCATCACTTGTTTTCGGAATCATTAATGCATTGGCGGAGGGATAAAATTCTTTATTCAGCACCACATGCACACCCTGGCTTACACAAATTGTTTTCGCACTGCCCGGTTTATCCATCATCAATATATCATCTACAAAAACACCCGTGGCATTTACTACAGCTTTTGCATGGAGTGTAAATGTTTCATTCGTTTCAGCATCAGCAGCAGTAAGACCATTTACATTTCCGTTCGTATCTTTTAATAGCCCGGTAACTTTTACATAGTTGAAAGCATCGCCTCCTGCTTCTATAATACTTTGGGCAAGGTTGAGTGCAAGTCTTGAGTCATCAAACTGCCCATCATGATAAACAATGCCGCCCTGCAATCCTTTGGAGCGGATACCGGGCATTTTTTCCAATGTTTCTTTTTTAGAAATTAATGTAGAAGGACCAAGGCGAAGTTTACCAGCAATACGGTCGTATAATTTTAAACCGATTGTGTATTTTAATTTATCCCACAGCGTATAAACAGGAACAATGAAAGTTTGATTTTTTACAAGGTGAGGTGCATTTTGATGAAGCAGTCCTCTTTCAATACTTGCTTCCCGCACCAGTTTTACATCACCTTGTGCCAGGTAGCGAACGCCACCATGTACCAATTTGGTGCTGCGGCTGGAAGTACCTTTTGCGAAATCGGCTTGTTCCAGTAATAAGGTTTTGTATCCCCGGGCTGTAGCATCCATAGCTATACCAAGACCGGTGGCCCCGCCGCCTATTACTATAATATCCCAGGTAATCTCATTGGCTTTAAGAGCAGCAATATAGTTTTTGCGGTTACCTATTTTCTCTATGGCAGTCAGGTTTAACATTCCAATAAATTTCAATATGTTTCGATTTGTTTTAAAACAAAACAAATACAAAAGAAAATGAAAGTAAAGATAATTTTAAAGAAAAAAAATAAAATAATTTGAAAGGAATTATGAACATTTGTATTTCATATTGTTCCGCGCAGTCGAATAGGGGTGCAGAAACCGGTTTTATCTTTTGAAATTCAACAACATCTGTATAATTTGGTGTATGGCAATTGTTAAGCATACTGGTACTAATTCACTGGCCGAAAGGCACCAGTACATTTTGGATAAGCTGAAAAAAGAAGGAAAAGTAAATGTGCTTGACCTTTGCAGCGAGATGAATGTCTCTTCCGTTACCATTCGTAAGGATTTGAAACTGCTGGAAGATAAAAATCTTCTGTTCCGCACACATGGTGGTGGCACACTCAGCAATCCATACACTACCGACCGCCATGTAAATGAAAAGGAAAAAATAAAAGCAGAAGAAAAAATGGACATTGGTGCGGCCGCTGCTGCATTAATTGTTCCCAACGATTGTATCATTATTGCCTCCGGCACTACTGTACTCTCCCTTGCAAAAAATATAAAGCCACAAGGCAGCCTTACCGTTATTACTGCCGCACTTAATGTGGCTACAGAATTAAATCATCATCCTGAAATAGAAATTTTAGTACTCGGTGGTATACTCCGCAAAAGTTCTTCTTCCGGCACGGGTATGTATGCAGAAAAAGTATTGGAAGATTTCTCCTGCAGTAAATTATTCCTGGGTGTAGATGGTATCGATATCGAATTTGGATTAACCACCACCCATGTAATGGAAGCACAACTGAACCGTAAGATGATACAGGCTGCACAAAAAACTATTGTACTCGCAGACTCCAGCAAATTTGGCAAGCGTGGTTTCGGCCGCATCTGTGGACTGGAAGATGTAGAACAAATTATTACCGATAGTGGTATCTCCGACCACATGGTAGATACATTAAAAGGAATGGGAATTGAAGTGACGATTGTGGGGTAGATTACGCCGGAGTCGGGACGCTGTAGCGGCCTGAATCCTTAGAGATAAAGTAAGTTTGTAAAAAGTAAAAACTATATGGCAAATTCATTAGAACAAGAATGGCAAAATTGTTTTGAACAAATGAATGATGAAGAAAGGAAGGCTGTTTTGTTAATGCTTAATGCTTAATGCTTTTATGAAACGTGGGAATAGTAGTATGATTATAGAAGAGTATAACAAAGAAATAGATGAAGCATTGGAAGAAGTAGCTGTGGGTAGTTATATAACACAGATAGAAATGGAAAGACGAGCTGATAAGTGGTAAATACTATTCAGCCTGATTGATTACTGTGATAAAACTAGTATAAGTCAGGTCAGAAAGATTTATAATTTTTATGTCTACCCAGTCCTCTTTATAGATTTGCAGATATAAGACAGAGTCTTTTCCATCAAGCAGAGCTCTGTTTTTTGTTAATGTAATATACCATGAGCCAAAAGCTTCATCATGATATTGTTTTTCAATTATTACTTTATCAGCCAATTTAATAGTGCAGGTATCAAAGAGAAATTTATTCCAACTGCCAGATAATTTTTTTTGAATATCAAATGCATAATTCTCAACAGTAGCAATTGCTTTTTCCAAAATAGAATCTGTTGTTTCTGCAATTCTGCCAACAGCATCGGTAAGTGTAACTTTGTAAACATTATTCGATACCTCGTTAAATGTTAATTTCCAGCCAGCTAATAATTCTTTATTATTATACATATTTCTAAACAATTAGCTTACTAAACAATACTAAAACGCCACCCTAAAACTCCCAAACACCCCAAAAGTTTTATCACCCGTTTTCGGAAGCGTAGATGGTAATACCCGCCACACAAAATCTATACGGAATACGTGAAAGATATTATCGATACCGGTACCGAGTTCCAAGTAAGTTTTTCCATTCAGCGATTGAAAAGTATTTCCTTGCTTAAAGTTCAATGCTTTGTTAGCATCTGTTAAGCTACCCCACAAAGCTTTTATGGTATAGAACTGGCGGAAACGAAGTTTGGGAAACATACGGAAGATACCATTGCCAATATTATGTTCGTAGTTAACGCCGTAGTATTGGTCATGTATAAACTCCCAGCGGTTCATCATGTTGAATGCATATTTATTGTAGTAGTATAATTCATTGCCCGGTGCAATGTCGAGCAAGGGATAAGGAAGAGTGCCAAATGTTTTACCAGCATACACCAACCATGATATATTCCCAAAGGGAGGAATTTTTATATAATCAGATACACTGGCAGAAACTTTGGTATAATCGTAACTGCTTTTTAATATGCCCGCAAAACCATGGCTGATATTAATTTCTCCGATAGGGTAACTACTGCCCAGACTGGTACGATAAAAATGTGTTTCTAAAAAGCGTTCCAGGTAAGCAAAGCGTATACGAAGTGCTACTTCAAAATTGGTAAAAGAATTTCCCTTGCCATATACCGGGAATGAATCTACCGGCAACAGGTTGCGCAGCGGCAAAGTAGATTTATGCGATATAGTAACCAGGTGCGACATCCACGGAAGCGTTTCATTAAAAAACTCCAACCGTTTTTCATTCACCTTTATATTCTTTACAGCTACATTTTGTTTTCTTACTGCCAGGGCAAATATGTTATCCGATGATACTTCACCATAATAGTTTTGTCCGAAGTCCAGGTCATTAATAAAGGAGGCATAGAGGTACATCCGCGGACTTTTCTTTGGCAGGTAAAACATTTCTGCCATGCCTTTCATTTTTCTATCGCCAAAACCATAGGCCACATAACCATGAAATTTTATTTTCTTATCGAAATATTTATTGGTTCCCAAATCAAACCTCACCCGGAAACCTTCCCAGCCATTGGAGGTAATCCAGTTCATCCATGGCCCTATCTGGTAGTTGCCGATGTCTTTATATCCGGTACCAATGAATGACATAGTGCGGGTAAACTTTTGAAACACCGGCGCATTGGTCAGCGTGTCAATCATTCTTATAATACCACTTTCTGTTTTGGTAAGTGGTTCGTGCCTTGCTGTTACCCAAAAATCTTTTGGCTTTTCTGTGGCTTCCGGGAGTGTAATTATTTCTTCCAGTATTTTATTTTTCGCCAGTTCATTAATAACTGCTGTATCATTCAATACTACTTTACTATAGGTTGTTGTTTTACGGCCAATAAAGCCGGGCCTGTCTTTACCAACAGGTGAAAGATCAACCACGAACTTATCTTTCGATAAAAACCAGGTTGTATCACCCAGCATTTTATATTCCTGTATCAGGCTCAGGTTTTCCAAAAAGTTTACATTGGCTTCTTTGCTCAACCGCAAATTCATTTTTTGTATAGCGAAGGTGCCAACATGCACCCAGCAATCACCTTCAAATGTATCACCACCCTGGCGGCGCGGTGTAAATACTAAATGGAAATAACGTTTATTGTCAACCATCTGCGTATCAACTACCCTGTAATTATAATAATAATCACCATTGTCGCTGATAGGACTTACAAATGATTTATCAAACAGCGGGATAAAATTGTTGTATACATTTACTACCTGGTCCATACCACCAAGCATCTTCAGTACACTTTCATTTTTTATACCGTTGGTATTCGCTGCTTTTATTATTTCCCTTCTTTTCTTCGGACTTTTCTGGTAATAGTAATCAGAGAGAGTTTCGGTAAGATAGGTTGGCAAATATTTCATGCCTTCAGTGGTATCAATATTCTGGTTAATCAAATCGCTGATTGGCTTCAGCGGTTTAAACCTTCCAAACTTTTCAAAGTTGATATTCTTTAAATCCAGTTCCAGTTTGTTATACAACTCATACGAGAAATTATTAAAACGATAGCGATCGTTTTCTGGTTTATGTTCTACTATCTTTCGCCATACCAGCAAACCTTTATTCACTTTCGATTTTAATTGTATGCCTTCATTAAATGTGCCCCGCTCCATATTAATAGTAAGTTGAATAGAATCTCTGCCGGCATTAATAAAATACCGGAAAGGCTGATAACCCACACAGGTAATTTCCAACGTATCCGATGGCCATTTATCAAGATAAAAAGTAAAGCTGCCTGCCGAATCACTAAGCTTGCCAACGGTAGAGTTTTTAAAACTAACAGATGCAAAAGGAATAACTTCTTCGCTATGTGAATCCCTGATGAGGCCGCTGATAATTTTTAGCTGCGCCATAGCGGGAGGGGCAGCCAGTAAAAGAAAAATAAAAACGAACAGAACTTTGTATTGTTTCAGGGGGAACTTCACCCTTTAAAATTACAGCAGGAAGGTGGATTTTCGTTTGTCAAATCGGTAATTATATTGGCAGGAATACTATTTTTTTGTTACCAGCTGTATTGCTACTCCCCACAATTCTGTTGGGACACGTATCATCGTCCCTTGCAATCGCAGATTAGTTCGCAATCATAGCTTCCAGTGGAAGATGTGATGAGAGCCACTCTTCAACAGCAGTAACACGGATGAGCATTTGCGAATAGCATGAACGGATGCCGGAACTCCGTTTCCGGCTGAATAAACGGAACAGAGTTCCGTTCTCCAATTGCTGAATAGCGAATCCCGGACGTCCGGGAAAGAGTGCGACGTCCCGATATTCATCGGGATTCCGCTTCGCTTCACAAAGGACGATGCTAGTACTGCAGCCGGGTCAATCCCTGAAATTTTAAAATATGTTCAAAAACTATTTGGAAATGTGACTTTCCCTTATTTACTTTGTATTACAAAGTGCTTTTTATGCAAGACAAAAACCAATCTGCAGACTCCCTCCAGGATATTAAAGACATACGCCGTATTATGGAGCGGTCCAGTCGTTTTATTTCATTGAGTGGACTAAGTGGCGTTACATCAGGAATTTGTGCATTAGTTGGTGTTTTCATAGCCAATAATATTTTGAGCAATTATTATGGGTCTTACAACAGCCGTGGTATTTTTTCCGGCGACGATTTCAGCAAATTGAAAATAAAATTTATCCTGCTGGCTGCAGTAGTTTTTTCTGCAGCATTCATTTCTTCCTTTTATATGACATGGCGCAAAGCAAAGAAGCAAGGATTGCCATTATGGGATCATACATCCAAAAGACTTGCCTGGAATATGATGGTACCGTTAATTGCAGGAGGTGTTTTTATATTAGGAATGTTGCGTTATGATGAATGGCTGTTTGTAGCACCGGCTAGTCTTATTTTTTATGGCCTTGCTTTGGTAAATGCAAGTAAGTACACACTCGGGGAAATCCGTTATCTCGGCTATTGCGAAATTGTGTTAGGATTAATTAATATGTTTATGATCGGATATGGCCTGTGGATATGGGCAGTTGGTTTTGGAGTGCTGCATATTGTGTATGGTATAGTGATGTGGAGAAAGTATGAGAGGGACTGAGTTTTATAGTATTAAAAATTTTACGTTGAAAAATCCGATTACAGGTTTAAATAAAGTTTTTGAAAGCCGCATTCGCCTGGGGGTGATGAGTGTGCTGATGGTGAATGAAGAAATAAACTTCAACGACCTGAAGGAAATGCTACAGGTAACGGATGGTAACCTTGCTACCCATTTGGTTAACCTGGAAGAAAATGGTTTTATTAAAATTCATAAAGGATTTATCGGGAAAAAAACAAACACGACGTATGCGATTACAAAAGCAGGAGAGAAAGCATTTGCAGAGCATATCACCGCATTGGAAAATATGATTAAGGGAGTGAAATAATTTTTTTTACACATTCACTTTGAAATACAAAGCACTTTTTAATATGATAAACAAAGTAGAAAAAACAGAAAAGAATATCAGGCGCTGGATCATCTTCTTTATGATTGTGCTTTTCCTGAGCGGGTTAACTGCTATTCCACTGGAAACAGAATTAGAATTTGTTTCAGGATTTTTTCCAATGGGTTCTTCTATTGGTAACTGGATTGATAAAGTGTACAGTGCCTTACAGGATACCAATGCAAAGTACCCTTACCTCGCTTATGGCTACGATTGGCTGGCCTTTGCACATTTTGTATTAGCAATTCTTTTTATCGGCCCCTACAAAAATCCTGTAAAAAATAAATGGGTGATTGAGTTTGGAATGATTGCCTGTGTACTGATTATCCCTTTTGCAATTGTAGCAGGGCATTACCGCGGCATTCCTTTTATGTGGCGGCTGATTGATTGTTCCTTCGGTGTAGCTGGCCTTATCCCGCTTGGCATTTGTCTTAAAAAAATTAATCAATTAGAAAATAATAACAACACTAATAACTAATACTATGGACTCTTCTTTAGAAAAAACAATGAACACGGCCTGGCACAAAAGTAAATGGATAGTAAAGGGCTGCATTATCGGCTTTGTTGCTTTGCTTATGCTGATACCGATGCTCTATGTAAAAAACCTGATTTTCGAAAGGGAAGAAAGACAACAACAGGCTGCGAGGGAAATAAGCAGCAAGTGGGCAGGACCACAAAATATTGTAGGGCCGGTAGTAGGTATTCCTTTCTGGGATATAGCATCGGACGATACATTAAAAAAATATCCCAAAAAACGCATCGCTTATTTTCTTCCGGATGTGCTGGATATAAATGCAACGCTAAACCCAAAAGAAAAGCACCGTGGTATTTTTAAAGTGATGTTGTATGATACAAAAGCAACTATTAGTGGTTCTTTTAAAGAATTGCCCATTGCTAAATTGAATATTACTGCTGATAAATTTATCTGGAACGAAGCTTTTGTTACCATGAACATCGCTGACAGCAAAGGCATGAATGATCAGCTCACCCTTAAATGGAAGGATAGCCTGATTGAATTATCTCCGCAGCCCGGCCAGGACGATGGAATGACTGCGTTATTGAAAACGACCTCTGCGGAAGATTTTATTAATGCCAGTTTCAGCACCACACTGGACTTAAATGGATCGGAGCAACTAATGTTTACTCCTGTTGGTAAATCGACCACCGTTAAAGTGAGCTCCGTTTGGAAAGACCCAAGTTTTTCCGGAAGCATGCTGCCACAAAAAACGGATGTGAGTGATAGCGGTTTTACCGCAACGTGGAAGAGCATGTCGCACAAAAGAAGTTTTCCGCAGCAATGGATTGATAATGCCTATAAACTTGACATTTATTTTCCAGTTGCCCCGCCGGAGAATTACGTTCGTTCCGATGGAAGTGTTACCGTTGTAAATGAAAAGACAGTGAATGCTTCTTTTGTTGGAGCATCCGCCTTTGGCGTAGATTTATTTATACCTGTGAATGGTTACCAGAAAACATTGCGGACAATAAAATATGCATTACTCTGCATCCTCCTCACTTTTGCTGCTTTCTTTTTAATAGAAACTACCAACAAAAAATCAGTTCATCCTTTTCAGTATGGGTTGATTGGATTGGCATTGATTCTTTTCTACACGTTATTGCTTTCTATTTCTGAGTACACTGGTTTTAATACTGCTTACGTCATTGCATCAGCTGCTACCATTGGTTTGATTGGCTGGTTTGTAAGTAGTCTTTTACAATCGAGCCGGGCTACTACTATTTTATCAGTCGTGCTGGTATTGATTTATTCTTATGTATTCAGTTTACTACAGTTGCAGGATTATTCATTGTTGCTGGGAAGTATTGGCTTGTTCCTTACACTGGCAGTAGTAATGAAGTTTTCTAAAAAGATGCAATGGTAAGGAATTATGTTTTCTAAAATTATATCTATAATCTGCTGCTCATTATTTGGAATGATAACTATGGCCTTTCTTAATTTCTGTATACTAGATTCAATTATTATCCCGGATCCATGTGCTTATCATGGAGAAGAAAGGGGCAGCATTTTTAATATCTTTTATAAAATGGAAAGTGGAGATGGATATCATCCTTTTCCAACCACTTTCAATTTTATTCTTACAGCGGTTGCAGGGATTATGGTTGGATTAGCGATGTATAAATATTTTAAAAACCTGTTAAGCAAATAATACTATGAAAGAATTTATCATCAAAACAAGATCTGCCATACTGGTAATGCTAACACATAATATTGCTTTACCAGTGCTGCGGCATTTCAGAAGGCCACCTGTTTTCAATTATTCCGAACTGGAATTATACATGCTGCCGGAAGGTTCATTGGGCAGTGACCTTTATCTTTTTTTGGAGAAAAGAAACTTGCCATTATTAAAGCATTATGCCCGGCACGATTTAAAGCATGTGCTGCTTGGTTACGATACCACAGATGAAGGAGAAGTATGCCTGCAAAGTTTTATGCTGGGCAATGGCAGGATTTCATTTCCTGTATTGGCAACAGTAGCGTATGGCTTTATTACTATGCCCGAACATTGGAAGAGTATGAAAGCAGCATTCCGGAAAGGAAAGCAATGCCCTTCTATTCATCATTGGAAATGGAATGAGTTGTTGCAGGAGCAAACTGTTTCTCTAAGAAGTAAAGTGTTTAACCAATAAACTGATTTTATGAAAGTTCCTTTTGTTATTTATATCCGCTCGGTTGGTATTTATGCTTTAATAACGTTGCCAACTATGGTGATGCCCATTATGTATATGATTTCAATTTTCTATGTACTCTTTTTCGGGTGGTTTGCCTGGGCATTGTTTACTATTATTTATATGGTCGTTGATAAAACTGTTCCGGATTATTATTCGAGGGTATCCTTATTGTTTGTTGCAATTCCGCTTTCTGTAGCTTTTGCTTTTCAGATGATTGAAGTATTTCAGACGGAGGAAAATATATGGAATGCCGGCGCATTGCTGCTTTTTCCCCTGGCTGGTGTTATCAGCGGATGGATAAGTTTAGCTGCAGGAAGAAGGGAAGTGCGAAAGCGAAAGACACCGGTATTGGAATTAGATGGAATTAAAAATAACAGCGATGAAAAATAATCAATCCTTTTCTTTAAGGGCAAGAACCAAAAGCGTTAAGTATGCTTTAGATGGAGTATTTACTTTCTTTAAGGAAGAGCACAATACCCGCATTCACCTGGTAGCAACGATCATTGTTGTTTTCCTGGCCATTGGTTTGTCGGTTTCAACAGGTGAGGCTATTGCATTGACGTTGGCTGTTGGCTTTGTATGGGTAGCCGAAATATTCAATACAGCTATTGAAAAAATGATGAATTTTATTTCCACTGAAAATGATGCCCGTATAAAAGTGATTAAAGATTTAGCTGCTGCTGCCGTTTTAGTATCGGCGGTTATTGCAATTGTTACGGGGTTTTTTGTTTTCATTCCTAAATTATAAACCATGTTCAGTATAAAAACTATTAAAACACCTAATCTTTCTGCTTCGACATCTATTCATGAGTGGCTGTTGTGGTCATCATGTTTTAGTTGTTTACTACTGGTAGTAAGGATGGGTGTAACACAGTCTATCGAATATATTTTTCTTCCCTGGAATTTGTTCCTCGCCTTTGTTCCGTACTGGATTACCTGGTGGATGATGAGAAATGTTGCTATTATTGAAAACAAACTAAAATTAGTGATAGCATTAGCCGCCTGGTTACTGTTTATTCCAAATTCATTTTATATCATCACCGATCTTTTTCACCTGGTTCATGTACACTCTGCTCCAAGATGGTTTGATCTGTTATTGATTTTCTCTTTTGCCTGGAATGGCATTATCTGTGGCATTATTTCTATACGAAGAGTAGAACTGATTACTGCAATGGTAAGGGGCAAAGGCTTTTCTGTTGTACTTATTTTTTCTGTTATGTGGTTGAATGCTTTTGGTATTTATATCGGACGTTTTCTCCGCTACAACAGTTGGGATATCATCAGTGATCCATTTTCGCTGGCAGCTGATATTATTAGTATGGTTTTTCATCCCTTTGAAAATGGATATGCCTGGGGCATGACGCTATGCTATGCTGTCTTTATTACCTTCTTATATTTTACTATTAAAAAATTGAGTGAATCATTTACGATGAGTGAAAGATAAGATCAGGGGCAGAAAATTGTACACGCAAAGGCGCAGAGAGACAATATAAAAAGCACAACAAATATCAGATGAAAACCCTTTGCGCCTTTGCGTGACAAAAAATGTCAATAAAAATTACATAACAGTTAGAGCCGATACTATAAAGATTCTCCGAATGGAATGAATTATTCATTATTAATTCTTAATTAACTCCCCCCTTTCCCCTGTGAATAGTTCCATGAAAAAACCCTCCACGTGGGAGGGTTTTTCTATATGGAACATTTGGTTGCATTAAAAATCTAATCCCATGGCGAAGTACCACATTGGCTTACCTCTGAATACGCCTTTCATTTCCCACGCAGCATCTACCCGTAAGAAATAGCCAAGCAATGTACTCCTGGCACCAAAACCATAACCACCTGCAAAAGGCCCGATACCACCTGCTTTTATCCTTACACTAATAGGAGAGCCGGGGTTGGTATAAATTACGTTTGGCCTTTCTATTTTATCATAGCGTCCATTCCATGCTGCGCCTAAATCGAAGAACTGTACAATCTGGAAATTACGGAGGAACGCATTGTTGATTGGTTTATTAAAAAATGAAGTGAACACAGGCACTCTTATTTCACTATTCAGCACTACAGCATTGTTGCCGTTAGATACATTCTGATCAAAGCCACGCAGGTTTACTGCCAGCGATTGATAAGTATATGTCTGATCCGGATCAGGTGTATTGGCATTGTTGAATCTTGGCTTCAACCAGTTGTCTACACCACCGAGATAATAAACAACTTTTTGCGGGCCCCAGGAGAAATCGCCGCCTGCACGCATAGCCCAGATGATGTTTCTGTAAATAGGTAAGTAATGACGTGCATCAAAACCAGCATTGTAAAGCATTTTTCCATCGGAAGTATTGCTCTCTTTACTTATTTGTGAAAACACATCGGCAAATATTTTATACCGTAAGCCATTCCAGATATTTTGTGCTGGTGTGCTGGTATTATCAAATACATATTCTACACTCAGCTGACCGTACGTGGTTTTAAAATCTGGTATCTCCAGCGAAAGAGGGTTTCTTATATCAGCATCAATTACAATTTTATCGAAGCGAGGGCCAAGTGTTGCTCTCAGGCTTCTTACTTTATCAAACGGATATTTTAAGGTAGCGAGATAATAGTTCTGGTAAATCTTACCATTAAAATTACCTACCCCGGTAATGCCTACACCTGTCTGCGCTTTGCTGCGATAATAAGTAACGCCCCAGTCAAACTTTTTGCGTTGGTTCAGGAAAGTAAACATTACATCATTATCCTTGAGGTTCGGTGATATTCTGAAACCGCCGATAAATTTGTAATCTTCCATCAAATCGGAAATGCCCATGCGGATAAGCCCGTTGAAGGAATTGTTATTAGAAAGTTTGATTGGGCCGGTACCTCCCGCATAAGGTTGAAATTTATTTTGCGGCAGTGTCATATTATTAAAACCGGATACCAGGTAGTCCATAAAATACTTAGGTGGCCTGTATTCAAACACTCTTGCTTTTTTCAATACAGATTCTTTTTCTTCTACACCGGTATTTACATCGGCTCCTGTTTTACGGGTAGTAGAATCTTTTTGCTCTTCATCAAAACCTGTGTTGAAGAAATCCGTTGGTTTCTTAGTTGTTGTATCTGCTTTTTGCTGTACATCGGCACCTTTTCTTGCGGCTTTCTTTTCTTCTTCTATTACTTTGCGCATATATTCCGATGGCCTTGCATTTATATTGCGGCGGCGCAGGGTGTTTTCATCTACCCGAAGACGGTACAATAATTTTGTATCGCCCATTTTTATTACTTCACTTACCTGCTGGTTGTCACCTGCTGTTCTTGTTTCCAGCATACTGCTCTGGTAGTTGGTAATAGGAAAAATATAAGATGAGTCGAGCGTAACAGAAACAAAACCTACGGAGTCTATATCTGTTTTATTCCATTCTTTCAGCAGGCTATCCACTTCTTCCTTTGGAGGATTGCGCAGCATTTCATCGCCGATAAACACCAGCGTATCCAGCCCTGCTCTTTCTGTGGTAAAGAAACCGGCGTAGCGGTTATTAATACCATTTTCATCGCTGATGAAAGTAAAATGCGATTGATTGTATTGTGATGGGAAACGGGCATTACCCATTTTCAGATCAGTCATTTTAGAAATCTGCTTTACATCAGATTTATTCCAGTTGTCAATGAGATAGATATTAAAATGTTTGCCCGGCAGAGAATCATCGCTGCTGGCTGCCGTTGCAGATGGCCTGTTGCTGGAATACAGGATACCTGTTTTATTGGGGAATGCTGCAAACGATGGATCTAAATCATCGTACACATCATTGGTAACTTGATCAAAAGTTTGTTTATCTATTTTATAAACGTAAATATCTGTTTGTCCGCTCCGCACACCACTGAACAATAAAGTATTATTATCCAGCATATATTTCATGTCCTGTATCTGGTCAAATTTTTCAATATCCTGTTTCCATAGTTTGGTTCTGTTCACCAAATCGTACACAAAGAATTTTGTTTTCCCTTTTTCATTATACAACACAGCAAGTCTTGTCCCTTTACCATCCCATGCAAGCAGCGGATAGTTAGGGTGTTTATCATCTTCTCTTGTGCGTACACCCTGCTTCACCAATACTTTACGGTTGATGAAGTTTTCCATCAGCACTACTTCGTAGCGGCCTTGCTTAAATTCTACTACCGCATAGCTAAAGCTGCGGGGAATAGGGTTAGCATTAAAATGGAAATAATCTTTTTTGCCGATTGTTTCGCTGATGGAAAGTTGTCCTTTCGGTGTATTGCGGCGGCCACGTATATCTTTAAAATATTGCGCCTGTACATCCACCATAAAATCCTGTAATATTTTCTTGAATTTTTTCTTCGCTATTTTATTGGAAGCATTGTTCAGGTTTCTGTAAATACGGGCCAGGTATAGAAAGTAAGTTGTTTTGCCCTTGCCATATTTATCAGCAATATATTTCCAGAAGGCATGACCAGCCAGCATGGGCTTTTCAAAAGCAAACTGGTAAAAGTTATTGTAATCACCACCCAGCATTACTGCACGCAAATCATCATCCAGTGAAGTACTCCAGTTTTCTGCAGCATATTCAATGTAGCCGTCTGTCAGCCATTTTGGTAAATCCAGTAAAGCCTGGTTGGCAGCATATTCACCAAGATCATCACCAAATAAAATATTATCCACCAATACTTTTGCTAATCCCTGGCGCACCTGCCTGCGCAGGTTATCATGATTGCCATCAAAGTACAGGATCATTTTATTGTTCACCAGTTTGGTAACGCCGCCGGTATTTTGCCAGTCAATGCCAAGGCCAATGTTCGACTGCTGCATTTCATCGTAGTTATTATATACTACAATGTTGATGCGGCGTTGCAATCCATATTCTACAAATTCTTCAATAGAAGGTAATTCCATTTCGGCCACCTGTGCCACATACTTACCCAGGCCAAGACCATCCTGGCTGAAATAGGTATTAAAATTTTCGGTCTGGTAATATTTCCACTTGAACTTCTGGTACTGTACACGGTTCTTACCAAATTCTACAGTGTTCACTTGTGCTGCGGTTTCCATCGAAAGAAAAATGGAAAGACAGGCAATCAGGCTTAATACTTTCTTCATAAATTCTTTGCTGTTTCTAAAAAGCTTTTTAATCGGTCATTTTTATTTGGCAGCCAGCTGTGGTACTTAAATAATTAAAAATTAATAATGAATAATTAATAATTATGGGTTCTTGTTTTTTTGTTGACCAGCTGCAGTACTACTTTCATTCCCGTACGTACGGGATTGCTTCGCCACTTGTACTGCAGTAATTCTATTCGGCATATTGTAAAGTTCCCTGCAATTGATAAAGACTATCTAATTCGTCACGCCCAACCAGCAACTAACAACCTGCAACTTGCTTCATCTCGCCAAACCAGCAACTAACAACCAGCAACCAGTCTTATCTTTGTAACCAGAACAATTTACATTTAAAAGTACGAAAAAACCATCCATGTTAGTTGTTAAGTCATTCACTTTTAGCCCGGTTCAGGAGAATACCTATATTTTATATAACGAACAGAAGCAGTGCTGCATTATAGATCCGGGCTGTTATTTTCCGGAAGAAAGGGACGAATTAAAAACGGCTATTGAAAAGACAGGCCTTACCCCTGTTTTGCTGCTTAATACCCATTGCCACCTCGACCATGTTTTCGGCAACAAATTCGTTCACGATACCTGGGGATTAACCCTGCACCTGCACCAAAAAGAGAAACCGCTTCTCGACTTTGCACCCCAATCCGGCCTGAAATGGCAACTTCCTTTCGACAACTACGAAGGCCCTTTGGTTTATTTGGAAGAAGGGAATTTTATTAAAATAGGTGAGGAGGAACTTGAAATCCGGTTCACCCCCGGTCATTCGCCCGGCAGTGTATCATTTTACCACGAAGCAGGCAGCTTTATTATCGGCGGTGATGTACTGTTTAATGGAAGCGTAGGCCGTACCGATTTACCCGGAGGAAGCATGGATGTATTAATCAACAGTATCCAGACCCAGTTTTTCACCCTGCCCGATGAAACGAAAGTGTATTCCGGCCATGGGCCGCTGACGACGGTGGGGTTTGAGAAAATGAATAATCCTTATGTAAAGTTGTATTGATTGTAGAAAACTATAATGATAATAAATGGCCCAACAAGAATTAACTGAATTATTAGGCAAATCGATTTTATCCGAAGATGTTAGAACGTTTATGGAAAAGTTCGGGTTGCCTTTACATCCAGAACTAAAATTGGATTTTTATGGAAATGCGTATGATACACGTTCGGAAAATAAAGAGGTTGGCATTTTTTTAGAATTCGATGGATATACTCGTTATAAACGTGAATATGGAGAACCCTGTATTATTTTCGACACTACCAATGATGAGCTTATACTCGATGAAATTACTATTGATAATAACTTTTTGAAAAACAGAAAATCAACGTTAACCGAACTTCCTTTTGGCCTTTTATTAGGAGATAGTAGCGAAGTAGTTTTGAAAAAATTAATTAAAAAGCCATATGATAAAACTTTGACCTCCTATGGTCACTGCTGGTGGACACGATTTGAGGAATTCAGAATTTTGACAGCCTTAAGTCCGGACCTGGAGCTTATCTGGGTACGCATAATGAAGCTGACCTTTGATGAAAAGGAAAAGGTGAGATTGAAGAAATATCTAAGTCAGCAAAACAAGAATATTAGTCCATTGAATGATAAACTCATTTTGGAATATGGAGACAAGTTGCCGACTAGTGCATGGAAACTACGAAAAGCGGAAGGCGATGATATATTTACAGAGAAAGCTATAAGCGATGTCGAAGTTCAATTAAAAGAATACTTACAAACATTAAGTGAGCTGACAAAACAAAAAAAGGCTGTCGGTATTTACAATTCAATAAAGAAAATTGTAAATACCCTCAATAAAATTAATGACAAAAACGATAGTTTTATTGAAACACTAGAAAGGGAAGAACTTTGCGATTTTATAAACAATGTTGTAAGAAAGACCGGTCTTGAAATAGAAGAAAGCATTGATTTAACAGAAGAGTGGAGGGAGTGGTAGATATTACCCCAACAGCTAAAAGTGTTATTGGAAAAATCATCATAGCATAAACTTAGGTGGCCTTTCTATAAAATTTTCCAATGCCCGGTAATTTCTCCAATTCCTTCCGCTCAATTTTACCAACAAACCATGCAAAGAAGCAAAAGAGTAAAGTAGCAGTACCCAGATTAAACCAGCGGTTATCCAATAGATAAACCAATCCCCGATGGAAAAGGAAAATGAGTATTACCATAACGAGGTAAGCAATCAATTTCTTTTTTGGGTATGGAATAGGATAATGTTTTTGTCCCAGTATATAGCTGGTTATCATCATAAAAGTATAACACACAAAAGTTGATATAGCAGCACCCAGGTAATGGAACTTTGGAATCAACAACACATTCAAAGCAATAGTGATGATAGCTCCCGCAATAGTAATAGCAGCACCCATCATATTTTTATTTGTAAGCTTGTACCAGATACTAAGATTGTAATAAATACCGAGGAAAATATTGGCCATAGCAAACAGTGGTACTACATACAAACCTTCTGTCCATTCTGAACGGTGAATAGAAAGGAAAAACCATTTCACCACATCTATATAAAGACTGATGCCAAGAAATAAAAAGCAACAAACAAGGATGAAGAATTTCATTACCCGTGCATAGGTACGGGGTGCATTTTCTTCTTTGCTGCGGTTAAAAAAGAAAGGCTCTGCTGCCATACGGAATGCCTGTATAGCAATGGTAATTAAGATAGATAAGCGAATGATATTGGCAAAAACTCCCAACTCATGTTTGGCTTGCTGTTGCGGCAAATCCACCACATGCTGATAAATTAACCGGCTCAGCATATCGTTTACTATACCGCCCATACCTACTATTACGAGCGGATAGGAATAGTACATCACTTTTTTCCAAATGGCCGAATCAAAATTGAAACGTATCTGGCTGAATTCTTTTCGAAGGATAAAAAAGGTGAGAACGCTGCCGAAGAAATTACCGATGAGGTAATAAATAATGCCGGAGTCTTTGGCATTATAAAATGTTCCTAAAAAACTATCGGGATTCTTACTTACATATTTTGGAATGATGCCCATGAACAGCACCACCACAATAATATTCATCAATACACTGGATAGTTTGGCAAATGCATATTTCTTTGGCCTGTTCTCTTGTCGCAACCTTGCAAAAGCTAAAGTGCTGATAGTATCAAAGAAAATAATACCGGCCATCCAGGTTATATATTCAGGATGATTTTCCAGGCTGGCCCATTCTGCAATAGTTCCTTTGAAAATAAATAGCAGGGCGGTAAAAAAGATGGTAGAAAATATAAGTGAAACGGAAAGGGTGTTGTATAGTTTTTTCTGATCAAGTTCCTGCGAAAAACGGAAATAAGCCGTTTCCAGGCCATAGGTAAATAATACGTTTAAGAAAGGAATGATGGCATATACCTGTGTAAGATCGGCGGTTTTGGAAGGCTGGGCAAAAATGAGCGGTAGCGTCAGGTTCATCAGGTAGCCCAAAAAGCGGCTGGCGATGGTTGGTACGCCATACCATAATGTTTGCCCCGCCAATTTTTTTATACCACTCAAAGGATTGGAATTTTTATACCCTGCCTTACAACGCAAGGCGGAACAAAAGTAATTGTTGAACGGGCAAAAAACGAATTTGCTTGTTTTAAATGGGTTTATTTATGAGAATATTATTGGGTATTACCGGAAATGGGTGGTAGCAAATCTGCAGCTGACCAATGAACGGGAAAAAAGAACGCAGATAATTATGATGGTGATGATTAGCGCAGATAGGCCTTAAAAAATCATAATAATCTGCTTAATCAGCGTTCGGCTGTTTTGGTAGCAAATCTTCAGCTGCCCAAAGAACGGAAAATAGAACGCTGATAATTATGATGGTGATGATTAGCGCAGATAAGGCCTAAAAAAAATATCTTACCAAACCTTTATTTATCCCATTTGCAACGAAATTGTTCCGTGCTGTATCTTTACCCAAACTATTCAGTTATGCAAAAAATCATTTTTACCCTTTTTGTTGTGCTTGGCTTTTCTTCAATTGTAAATGCGCAAACCTACGAAGGCACTATAACCTATGATAAAAAGAAGCAACAAGCTTTGCTGATAGATTTTTCTTACTCACCCGAAGCTGTGCAAAATGCCTTTGTGCAAAAGATGGATAAGCTGGGTTATAAACCAAAAGAAGAAAAAGGAATTTTGAATAAGGATAAAGGGTTCCTGGTTTTTAAAAATGCGTTGGTTAGTGATATCAGCACCGATCGCATGGATTATATAGTAAAAGTGGAACGCAAAAGCCGGAAGGAAAGTGATGCGGCTATACTATATGTGATAATGAATAAAAGTGATCAGAATGCGCTGAACCAGATGGATGCCTATAGCCTTGACAGGGCAAAATCTTTTCTAAACAATATGATGCCTGATGTAGTAGCGGCCGATCTTGAACTGCAGATAAAAGCACAGGAAGATGTAGTGGCAAAAGCAGAAAAGAAACTGAGAGGTTTAAAAGATGATCAGGCTGCTTTAGAGAAAAAACTGGCAGATAATAAAACCGACCAGGAGAATACACAAAAGGACATTGAAAACCAGAAGCATACATTAGGTACGCTGGTTGGTAAAAGAAGAGAAACATTCTGATAATTAATCGGGTTTCTGAAACCGCGGATTTTTCAGAACAGAAGAATCGGTTAATGCACGAAGAAAAACAAACAAATCATTGGCCTGTGTATTGGTCAGTGTAATTCCATTGGTTACTAAAGGATCAAGTGTAGCACTTTGTTGTACACCTGTACGGTAATGCGTAATACATTGTGCTAATGTGCCAAATCTGCCATCGTGCATATAATTGGAAGAAATATAGGTGTTGCGCAAAGTAGGTACACGAAACTTTAATGAATCTTCTTTTTTATTTGTCACCATCATACGGCCATAATCTTTCAAAAAATTATCGACGGGTAAGCCGATATTCCGGAAGCTATAATCGGTAAACATTGGCTCGGGGTGGCAGGTAGCACAATTCAATTTATATAGTTGATAACCGCTTTCCTCCTGTGCAGTAAATGTAGCCGTGCCTTTTTTATAGCGATCATATTTTGAATCGGCTGCAATTATAGTTCCGGTAAACTGCGACAATGCTTTGGTAATAAACTCCGGACGAATGAATGGATAGCCAAAAGCATCTTTAAACATTTCCTGGTATTCCTTATCGTCTTTTATTTTATTGATAACGCCTTCAAAAGATTCGCCCATTTCTATATGCCCGTTGATGGGTTGGGCAGCTTCATCTTCCAGGGAAGAAAATTCACCATCCCAATGAAAGCTGCTACTCCAGGCAAGATTAATTAATACAGGAGCATTGCGCAGCGTATGTGAATTATTTACTCCATGGCTTCTATCATGCTCGAATGTACCAAAAGCGGCTATTTGCTGGTGACAGGATGAACAAGGATGTTGATTATCTATAGAAAGGCGTTCGTCATAAAATAATTTTCTGCCGAGTTGAAAACCTTCTTCGCTCAATGGATTATCCCGGAAAGTATATAATGGCTGCGGAAAAGATGCTGGTATTTCCTGTTGTAATAAAGTAAGTCTGCGGATATAATTATCTTTTTGGCACGACCCTAAAAACCAGGAAGTGAGAATGGTAACGGATAATAAAATGGATATGGTAAAAAGGCTTTTTCGCACCGAACTAAATTAAAAAGTAAAAATTCAAAAATCAAAATAGAACTCTGTTTGTGCATTAACATCACCACACCAACCTGCAACTAATAACCAGCAACTTACTTATATACTCCAGGCTCCCGACTCCCGACTATCGACTCAAGACTCAAGGTTCCACTTTCTCCGCCCCGCCTTTACTTCACTGTTTCTTTTCTTACTTTCTATTCTTCTTTCTTTGGAAGCCTTACTTGCTTTGGTAGCGATACGGGCTTTTTTCCTTTCTAATGCTTTTGTAATCAGTTCGTGAATTTTTTCCACCGCTTCCTGTTTATTGGCCAGTTGGGTGCGGTGTGTTTGTGATTTCAATTGTAAAAAACCATCGGTTGTAATGCGGTTCGACAGTTTTTCTTTCAGTACATTTTTTTGCTCATCGGTTAATAGTTGCGATGACTCAATATGAAAAGAAGCGATAACCGCTGTCTCCACTTTGTTTACATTCTGTCCGCCCTTACCACCGCTACGGGTAGTTTGAAATTGTATTTCCTTGCTTACATTCATTGTTTCTGGTTGCTGGTAAAGTTTACGACAAAGGTAGCCTCGTTAAAGTATTGAAACTATCTTTATCAGATATAATAAGAAACAAAAACCAGCAACCAGCGTATGCGTGCAGTTATTCAAAGAGTAAGCAAAGCAAGTGTAACAATAGAAGGAAAAATCAATGCCCAAATTGAAAAAGGATTATTGGTGCTCGTAGGTATAGAAGATGCCGATACCGCAGAAGATATTGAATGGCTCTCCGGCAAAATTGTAAACCTCAGAATATTTGATGATGCAGAAGGGGTGATGAATGAATCAGTAAAAGATAAAAATGGTGATATAATATTGGTAAGCCAGTTTACACTTCACGCATCTACCAAAAAGGGCAACCGCCCTTCTTATATAAAAGCCAGCAAACCGGATATTGCTGTTCCGCTATATGAAAAAATGATTGCACAATTAACGGCTGACCTGGGTAAGCCAATTGGTACAGGTATATTTGGTGCAGATATGAAAGTGGAATTATTGAATGATGGTCCTGTAACGATAGTTATTGACAGCAAAAATAAGGAATAAGCTAAGAGATTGAAGGAGAGAAAAGAGGTAAGGAGTTAAACCGAAATTTAGGGTTGTTGCTTTAATACTCTTGAATTCATTAATAACTTTTACACTATTCTCTTTTTCTTCTTTCACTCCTTTTAACTCTTAGCTCACTGTATTCCCATCTTCTCTGTATAAATTTTCCCGCCATCCAATCCAATCATCAGGAAAAATGTTTTTTGATTAACCGGTATAGTGAAAGTGTACGAACTGCTATTGATTTCTTTTTGTTCTATTACCCTATTGCCGCCAGTAGTCCAAACCATTACATGCTTGATTGATTTATTACTCTTAATGGTTATCTGTTTGCCGTAGGTAATTACCTTATACGGTTTAGCCTCGTTGAGGGTTGGTAATTTATTATCTGTTTGCGCCCCGGCAGTAATAAATAAAAGTGATAAAGATGCGGCGGCCAATAGCCTGCGGATAGCTGATAGCATAGAATACCTTAATTTTTTAAAGGATTTGGTTACAAAACGATCTTCAACGGGTAGGTCCAAAGCTCGAAGTGGCATTGGATTGGTACAGATAGATGCCCCTCGTTGCGGTCGGGGTGTCTCTAACGGCAATAATCATGCTATATTGCAACCCAACTCAAAATATTTTGTTATGACCCTTCAACAAGCCCAGCAAAATGTAGATGAATGGATAAAAACAGTAGGTGTTCGCTACTTCAGCGAACTGACTAATATGGCTATTCTTACGGAAGAAGTGGGTGAGCTGGCCCGCCTGGTAGCCCGCAAATATGGCGATCAATCCTTTAAAAAGTCAGATGAGGGCAAGGACATTGGTGATGAAATGGCCGATGTGCTATGGGTATTGATTTGTATGGCTAACCAAACAGGCGTGGATTTAACCCAGGCACTGGCCAAAAATTTTGAGAAAAAGAATGCAAGAGATGGGGAACGGCATAAGAATAATGAGAAGTTGCAGTGATGAACTTCTTTGGCATAATTTTTAAACCCCTCCTTATGTTATGTCAATCAAAGATGCCTGGAAAATAACTTACCATTCTATTGCCGATTTCTTTACCAGCAATATTTTAAAGCTTAGTGCTTCACTTGCCTTTTTTACTATTTTCTCCCTGCCCGGTTTATTGATTATTATTATCTGGATCAGCGATCTTTTTTATGGCCGGGATGTAGTGGAAGGTTCCGTGTATAACCAGATTGAAGGATTTGTAGGTCATTCGGCCGCCCTGGAATTACAGGAAACTATCCGCAATGCCACCACCACTTCAGGGGGCAGCTTTGCTACCATTATTGGCCTTATTGCTCTTATCATTGGTGCTACCAGTGTGTTTGGAGAGGTACAGGACTCTATCAATCATATCTGGCGGTTGAAAGCAAAAACAAAAAAAGGATTTGGAATTGTAAAGTTGATATTAAACCGCTTGCTTTCATTCTCTATGATCATTACACTGGGTTTTATATTGCTGGTATCAATGATTATTAATGGTGGTCTCGATCTGGTATTTAACAGGCTGACGGAAAAGTACCCTGAAGTTACCGTGCTATTGGTGTATGTGCTCAACCTCCTTATTACTTACGTTATTACTGCATTTATTTTTGCTGCTATTTTTAAAGTACTGCCCGATGCCCGTATAAAATGGAAACACGTACGCATTGGTGCCTGTGTTACTGCCGCACTATTTATGCTGGGCCGCTTTATTATCAGCTATTATCTCGGGCACAATAAAATGACGTCGGCCTATGGCGCAGCAGGTTCTGTTATTGTTATTTTATTATGGGTCTATTATTCTTCTATGATTTTATATTTCGGAGCTTCTTTTACGCATGCTTATGTGTTGCACAAAGGCTCCCGCATTTATCCAAACAGTTATGCAGTATGGGTGCAGCAGGTAGAAGTAGAATCGGAAAAGTCTATTCAGCAGCAACCGGAAGAAAAAAAGGTGGTTATTGAAGTACCGCCACCTGTTGCAGATAAACCTGTATAGTAAATACATTTTTTGTTAACCAGCGACATTAACACAGATGATCGTCCCTTGCGTCGCACACTTCGACAGCTGTAACATGGATGAACAAATACAGTTTCACGCAGCGGACGCAAAGGAGCAATGAACGCAGCGTCGTGTTTTTTTCGCTGCAAGCACTGCGAGAAATGTATTTGTATTTGATGAGCAGCAAACAGAACCCTGAAGTGTGCGACCCCAACACTTCTGTTGGGACAGGCGCAAGGGACGATGATAGATGATAGTAGTAATGCAGTCCGGTACATCCTCTTTTTCTTCACTATTTTTCACTTTTTTGGGCTTATTTTTGCCGCCTATGGCAAACGATTCGAATAAATTCCAGGCGATAATCTCGCATTGTAAAGAGTACGGTTTTATTTTCCCGAGCAGCGAAATTTATGATGGACTACAGGCCGTGTACGACTATGGCCAGATGGGCAGTGAGTTGAAAAAAAACATCAAGGACTATTGGTGGAAAAGCATGACGCAACTGCACGATAATATCGTGGGTATTGATGCGGCAATTTTTATGCACCCTACCACCTGGAAAGCCAGCGGCCACGTTGATAACTTCAACGATCCGATGATTGATAATAAAGACAGCAAAAAAAGATACAGGGTTGATCATTTGATTGAAGGTTTTGCAGAAGAGCAAAAGGCAACAGGCAATGAGCAATTGGCAAATAACGTACTGGAGCAAATGGATTCTTTATTAGCTAAAGATGATTTTGCCGGATTGAAAACATTGATTGAAACGAATAAAATAAAATGTGCAGTTAGTGAAACATGTAACTGGACAGATATCCGCCAGTTCAACCTGATGTTCTCTACAGAATTTGGTAACACCGTTTCCAGTGATGGTGAGGATAATAAAGTTTACTTAAGGCCAGAAACAGCACAAGGTATTTTTGTTAACTTCTTAAATGTGCAAAAGACAGGCAGGATGAAAATTCCTTTTGGTATTGCACAGATTGGTAAAGCATTCCGTAATGAAATTGTGGCGAGACAATTTATTTTTCGCATGCGGGAGTTTGAGCAAATGGAAATGCAATTTTTTATCCGCCCCGGCACACAAAAAGAATGGTACGAGAAATGGAAAGAAACAAGATTGGAATGGCATAAGAGTTTAGGAATTCCGGCAGAAAAATATCGCTATCACGACCATGTAAAACTGGCACACTATGCTGATGCAGCTTGTGATATTGAATTTGAATTTCCAATAGGGTTTAAAGAACTGGAAGGCATTCACTCCAGAACAGATTTTGATTTGAAGCAACACCAGGAATACAGCAAGAAAAAACAAAACTATTTCGATAACGATATTGACCCGGCAACTGGTAAAGCATATGGCAATTATATTCCTTATGTAATTGAAACATCTATCGGTTTGGATAGAATGTTCCTGGCAATAATGAGCCATGCATATGAAGAAGAGGATTTAAGTACAGCGGAAAAACAAGACAGTCGTGTAGTATTGAAGTTTCCTGCGAAGCTGGCTCCTATTAAATTAGCGGTATTGCCATTGACAAAGAAGGATGGCTTGCCGGAAATAGCCGAGCAAATTATTGCTGATTGCAAATCGCAATTCCGTTGCTTCTACGAAGAAAAAGATTCAATCGGCAAACGTTATAGAAGAATGGATGCTTTAGGAACTCCTTTCTGTGTAACAGTAGATCACCAGACAAAAGAAGATAATACCGTTACTATCCGCCACAGAGATTCGATGGAGCAGGAGAGGGTGGCGATAGATAAATTGAGGGAAATTGTTTTAAACGCAATAGGGTAATATAATAGAGAATGGAAAATAGAGAATAGGGGAATCCCATTTTCTATTTTCTATTCTCTGCTCCCCACCTACACACCAAACTGTTGCAAATGATGATCCAGATGCTTCCACTGGCTTTTGCTCCATTGCTCTTGCGTAAGAGGGCCAAAAACCGGGTGTGGTCTTTCGGTAAGTCTTTCGGGGCTGAAAACTGAAATCATGCTCACCAGGTTTTCTCTTTCTTTTTGAAAATCACGGGTGTCAGCAATTTTAAAAGTTTTATCGGTAGGCAGGTTTTTAGCAAAAGGTTTATCGTTGTATAAGTTGCTTTTAAAAAAAACCGATAATGCCCTGATTAAAAAATTTCCTTTGCAGGTCTGTTCGCCAAGTGCCACTTTTAAAGGCTGTTGTGTATGCGCCAGCATTTGAGCTACATCCATTTTACCCCATTTTCTTTGTGAAGCCGGACGAAGCATATTGATACGACTGATGATTTCTTGTTTTACTTCTTCTTCAAATAAACTCTTTACTTCCATATATTTCTTTTAGAAATGCAAATTTCAGGATTTCTGTTCATAGTAGGGCACTTCATCGTGCGAAGTGGATTCCTGTTGGTTCCAGTAGGCAAGCGTAACAAAATGCCCGTTAGCAGCTTTAAGGAGGCGGCCGAATATTGCATTGGTTGGATTGAACGTATAATCCGTAACACCAACAGTAAATGTTTCGGGTGCTGGTGGTGCCGGAGGTGGAGCAACCACCACATCACCTTCTTTGGGTGGTGGGGCAGCCACTTTTGGCGCAGGTGTAGGAACTACTATCACGGTAAAGCGATTGAATTCCAGCAGGTTTTTTAAAAACTGAACTCGTTCTGGTTTTACATTCTTCTCCACGATGCCGCATTTAACACCGTCCAGTTCTTCAAATTCATGATTTTTATTGAGTGCCATAAGAATATAAAATGTAAGACAAGAATAACAAAACTCTTTACTGATTGTTCATTATTAAATTAACGATTGAATATATTGATATATCCAGCTTAATAAACCCACCAGCACAATACCTGCCGCACAAATTATTAATCCCAATGAAACTGATTTACTTGTTTTTATTTTTTCTACAGGGTTTTCATTTTTGTCCATGAACATAGCCCTTACCACCCGTAAATAATAATAGAGTGAAATAATCATGTTCAGCGCCGCAATGCCTATAAACCAATAAGTAGCCCTGGCGGCACCTGCTGTAATCAAAAATAATTTTCCAAAAAAGCCAGCTGTAGGCGGAATACCCGCCAGAGAAAATAATGCCAGTGCCATTATCCAGCAGAGAAAAGGATTGGTTTTATACAGCCCTTTGTAATCATCAACATTTTCCTTCCCTGTTTGTTCAGCAATAGCAGAAGCAACCCCGAAGGCAGCAAGGTTGGAGAAAATATACACCAAAACAAAGAACACAACGGAGGCCAGCCCATCAGGTGTATTGCTGCTGATGCCAACTAAAATAAAGCCGACTTGTGCAATGGAAGAGAAAGCAAGAAATCGTTTTATATTTTGCTGACGCAGAGCAAATAAATTACCGAGCAACATGGTAATTACGGCCGTTATCAACAGCATATTATACCATACATCATGCATCGGCTGAAATACTTTGTACAAAGCAGAAATAAAAATAAAAGCAACCGAGCCTTTTGAAATAACTGATAGAAAAGAGGTGGTGGCAATTGGCGAACCTTCATATACATCAGCCGTCCAGAAGTGGAAAGGCACAATGGATAATTTGAAAGCAAAGGCCGTAAATAAAAATACAAAAGCAAGTATTTGCAAATTATTTCCATCAAGCAGTTGTGGTATAGCATCAAACTGAATAGTGCCAGTAGTGCCATACACTAATGAGATACCAAATAGCAAAATACCTGAAGAGAAAGCAGATGATAATATCATCTTCATCGCCGCTTCCGAAGAAATCTTTTTATTGATATCAAAATTGGCCATAGCTGCAACGGGTATAGTCGCCAGTTCCAGTGCTAAATAAAATATCAGTAGGTTGCCACTCGATATCATCAGGAACATACCAAGCAATGCCGACAGCATTAAAATAAAAAATTCGGGAAGATGCTGGCTTTTCTTCAACCAATCTGCACAGACCAATGAAATAAGATAAACTCCTAAACTCAGAATACCTTTTTGAAATGCAATCAGCTGGCTGGTATAAAACATACCATCAAACAAACTTCCTTCCTTGTTAAAGAAAAACCCTGTAGCAGCATTTATTAATAGCAATACCTGTATCAGCGAAAGCAACGATTCATTCTTCATTCCCCTGCCGATTTTAATAAACAGCAACAGGAAGATGATGAGTGTTATCACCCATTCACTTTTCATCAATATCAAAAAATCGTTCAGCATGTTGTATTTCTTGTCTCTTGTACCTTGTTCCTTTTATTTGCTCCCTACTTTATTCATAATTATCTCCGCTCCCGGTCTTATCAAATCATTCAACCAGGCGGGTGCAATACCAATTGCCAATATTCCTGCAACTAATATTACTGCTGCCAGTTTTTCATTCCACGCAGCATCTTTTATTTGTAAAAATGCTTCGTTCTTTATTGGTCCCATGGCTACATTGCCAATGGCACGCAAAATATAAACTGCTGTTACCACTATCGACATACAGGCAATTACTGTTGCTACCCTATGAAACATATCTGCATTTTCCCACGAACCCATGAAGATGGTCATCTCTGCCACAAAACCACTCAGTCCCGGCAAGCCCAGCGAACATAAGCCAACAATAAATAATACGGTAGTAGTAAATGGCATTACTTTCATTAACCCGCCCATTTCATTTACCTGCCTGGTGTGAGTACGTTCATAAATAATTCCTATCACTGCAAAAAACAAGGCCGTCATCAACCCATGCGATACCATTTGCATTACAGCACCGGTGATGGCAGTCTTCGTCAGCATACCAATACCCAACAACACAAAACCGCAATGGCTTACGGATGAATAAGCATTGATGTATTTCAAATCCTTCTGCATCATGGTAGCGAAAGCGCCATATAAAATAGCGATAGCAGAAAGCACAATAATAATATCAGCATATTGTTTGGCTCCTTCCGGCAATAAGTAGGTAGCTACACGCAAACAACCATAGCCTCCCAATTTCATGGATATACCTGCGAGGAACATTGACCCTGCTGTAGGTGCAGATGAGTGACCATCCGGTACCCATGTATGAAAAGGAAATAATGCAGTGAACACACCAAAGCCAACAAACAATAAGGGGAAAATAATATGTTGTGCTTCAACGGGAATATTAATGTTTGACAATTGTATCAAATCAAAACTTTTTCCGGGACCGGCTGAAAAATATAAGCCTAACATTCCAACCAATACCAACGCAGAACCACCCATTAACAACAAGGCCAGTTTATTTGCACTGTATTCTTTTTTGCCGCTTCCCCAGATGCCAATTAATAAATATTTTGGAATTACTGCAATTTCTAAAAAGAAGAATAGCACAAACAAATCAAGCGAGATAAAGAAACCATAGGCACCCAGGCTTAACAAGATCAATAAGAAATAAAACTCTTTCGTCATCTTCTGCACATTCCACGAAACCAATACACCGGCTATTACTACAAAGGCAGTTAGTAATACCATGGCTACCGATATACCATCAACTCCAATATGAAAACCTATGCGCCATGCCGGAAACCAGTTATAGAATTGTTGAAATAACATTGGTTCCTCATCACCACCTGCACGATGCTGATTATAGATAAACAGTAAAACGAATGCCATTATCAGTTGCACAGCCGAACCTGCCAGGGCAATCCATTTTACCTGCGCAGTTTTTCCCGCCAGCAAAATTGCCACCGCAGTCAGTAATGGTATCAGTAATAATAAAAGTAAGTTCATATTTATGGACAACGGAACTCCGGTTCCGTTGATTCATTTTTTAATTTTTACTTTATCACATAAATAAACAACACCGCCAGCACTACACCACTTATTAAAAAGTAAATAGCATACTGCTGCACCTTGCCCGATTGCACCTTCTTTATTTTTTCGGAAACTTCTTGTGTGGTATTGCCGGTCAGGTTCACCAATCCATCCACAATATTTTTATCAAACCATGCCGCGGGTCTTCCTATTAAATTGAACAATATTTTTTTGGTAACAAATAAATATATCTCGTCGATATAAAATTTGTTATACGCCGATTTGTAGATGCCACTTAATGAAGCAGCTAATTTTCCCGGTTTATCATTTTGTGTTTTGTATAACCACATCGCTGCAAAAATGCCAACCAAACCAATAGCAACAGGAAGAATAGAAAACTGTAAATGAAAATGCGTTGCTAAACGAGAACCATCAGAGCTTACAAAGTTTCCGAAAGGAATAAAGCCAGCCGCAGCTGCACCAACGCCCAATAAAATCAACGGCAACATCATCGCCCAACCGCCTTCTCCATGCGATTCACCATGTGCATGATGAGGTTTGTTCCAGAATATGCGGAAATACAAACGGAACATATAAAAAGCAGTAAGCCCCGATGTAACCAATGCTATCCAGTAAATAATTTGATTACTGTTATAAGCGGCCAATAAAATTTCTTCCTTACTAAAAAATCCTGCGAAGGGAGGCACACCTGCAATAGCGAGACAGGCAATCAGAAAAGTAAAATGAGTGATAGGTAAATATTTTCTTAACCCACCCATGTCTTTCATTTCATTACTATGTACATAATGGATAACCGCACCCGCACCAAGGAATAACAACGCCTTAAACATAGCATGCGTAAACAAATGAAACATGGAAGCGGTATAACCCAAACCATTCTCGCCACCATAGCCAGATACGCCGAGGGCAAACATCATAAACCCGATCTGCGACATAGTGGAATAAGCCAGCACTCTTTTAATATCCGTTTGTGTGCAGGCAATAATTGCAGCAATAATTGCAGAGATAGCACCCACATAACCCACCAACTCCAATGCACCCGGCGCAGAAATAGCAAATACAGGAAATAATCTTGCTACTAAAAATACACCAGCTACCACCATCGTAGCAGCATGTATCAATGCAGAAACCGGGGTAGGGCCTTCCATTGCATCGGGCAACCAGATATGTAATGGGAACATAGCACTCTTACCGGCGCCACCAATAAATACTAACACAACTCCCCATGTTAATGCTGACACACCAAGGAAAGTTGCTGCGGTTGCAGATTTTAATCCATCTGATTCCGGTGATGTAAGTGTTGCAATTAATGTATTAAAATCAAGTGTGTGTGAATGAAAAGAAAGAATCAAAATGCCGATTAAGAATCCCAGGTCGGCAAATCTTGTTACGATAAATGCTTTCTTACATGCAGCCACTGCACTTGGTTTATCATAATAAAAACCAATTAACAGGAAGGATGACACACCCACCAGCTCCCAGAAAATATAAATCTGGAAAATATTAGATGATAGCACCAGCCCGAGCATAGAAAAAGTAAACAAGCCCAGGAAAGCATAGTAAACAGCAAATCGTTTTTCGCCTTTCAGGTAAGTAAGACTGTAGATATGCACCATCAGCGATACAAAAGTCACCACTACTATCATCATTACTGAAATAGGATCTAGCAGTAAGCCGATATCGATAGAAACGCCGGGCGAAAATTCCAGCCATGTATAACTAAAAGGGACTTTAGGAGTGTAAACTCCGGCAGTGCTATGCGAAAAATAATCATAAGCCGTGTAAGCCGCCAGTATAAACGAAACGAGTAATAAAAATGTACCCACAGCACCCGCTGAGTTACCCGGAAACTTTTTACCAAATAAGCCCAATAATAAAAAGCCCGCCAGCGGCAGCAAAGGAATAAGTGCTATCGTTAATACATTCGGCATTCTAGTATTTTAAATCTTCTGCATTATCTACATCAATAGATTTATGGCTGCGATATAAATTTATAATAATGGCAATGGCCACTGCGGCTTCAGCCGCAGCTATTGCTATAATAAATAAGGTAAAGAACAGTCCATCCATCTGCTGCGGCCACAGGTATTTATTGAAGGCAATAAAATTCAGGTTTACACTATTGAGGATTAATTCTATACTCATCAGCATAGTGATAAGATTCTTCCGGGTAAAGAAACCATACACCCCGATAAAGAAGAGTGCCGTACTGATAAATAATATTTCGTTTAATCCGGGTTGCATTATTGTTCTTCAGGTTTACTTTTCATAGCAATTACGATACATCCTACCAGTGCTGCCAGCAATAAAATACTGATTACCTCAAATGGCAGTGCATAGCCTTTGCTGTCTACACTCATCATCTGTTTACCAATATTATAAACAGTAGGAGTAAGCGGAGCTTCTGATGTTTCAAAGAATGAATGCTTTGATACCTGCACCATCACCAATGCAAAACCACAAAAGGCTGCCAGTGCCGCAAACACTTTCCTCCCGATTTTTTGTTTGGCTAATTTTTCCCCTGCCTGTTGCGTTAAGAAAATGGAGAAGAGGATTAATACTACTATACCCCCCACATACACTACAATCTGTACAGCCGCTGCAAATTCATATTGCAGCCAGAAATAAATACCGGCAATACCAATAAGGGAAAACAATAAATATATCGCTGCACGGAAAATCTGCCTTGTAGTAACAGACAATAAACCGCAAACCAATGTAAGTGCAGCCAGTAGGTAAAATATAATAGTAGAACCTGTCATTTAATTAAGTCAAAAATCAAAAGGAAAAATTCAAAAAAGGGAATCTCATTTTTAATTTTGATTTTTTAATTTTTACTTTATTCCACGCCGTCCATTATTTTAGAGCCGGGTTTATTAAGTATTTTGGTAAGCTGGCTTCTGTCAAAAACACTGTGCTCAAAAGTTTGCGCCATTACTATTGCATCCGAAGGGCAGGCGATAATACATAAATTGCACATCGTACACAGTTCCAAATGATACACTAATTTATCAATCGCTTTTTTCTTTTTTCCTTCTGCATTCAGTTCATTTTTAAAAATCACTTTCAGTGTAGCATTCGGGCAGGCAAGTTCACAAGCCTGGCAGCCGGTGCAGCGGTGCTCATTATTTTCATTATGTGGCATTACCACTTCACCTTTAAACCGTTCAGGTAAATTCAGCGTCTCCTTATTGTCGGGATATTGCTGCGTAATGATTTCTTTATGATGCGTAAAATAATAGCCGGTACGCCGCATGCCTTTCAGCAACGACTTTACGCCATTGTAAACATCTTTTATGTACTTGGTTATAAACACAGCTATTTAATATTTTATATTGAAGATTGAATATTGGATAAAATCCTAAATATTCAATCTGAAATCAACCACTAAAAATGCCACCCCAAAATCGCCATCAATGTTACCAGCAATAAATTAAACATACTGATAGGTAATAAATATTTCCATTCCAGGTTTAACAATTGATCAATACGCAATCTTGGAAATGTCCACCGAAACCACATGATAACGAATATAAGGAAGAACGTTTTTCCAAAAAACCACAATGATGATGGAATATAATCCATTGCATGGTTGAAACCTTCCCAATTGCCAATATGCAATGGCATCCAACCTCCTAAAAATAAAGTAGCACCAACGGCACACACTATAAATACATTCACATATTCTGCCAGGAAGAATAACGCAAACTTCATTCCCGAGTATTCAGTATGAAAACCAGCCGTTAATTCCGATTCTGCTTCAGCCATATCAAATGGTGCACGGTTTGTTTCTGCTGTTACAGCAATAATAAAAATTACAAAAGAGATAAGCACAGGGATATGTCCTTTAAAAATCCACCAGCCATCTGCCTGCGCATGAATGATATCAGAAACACTAAGGCTGCCTGTTAATACCACTACGGATAGAATGGCAAGCCCTGCTGATAATTCATAACTCACTATCTGTGCGCCACTGCGCATAGCACCCATGAGCGAATATTTATTATTACTTGCCCAGCCTGCCATTAAAATGCTGATAACAGAAATGGAAGAAACCGCAGTAATATATAATACACCGATGTTTAAATCCCATAATTGAAAATCTTTGGCGAAGGCAATAGGTGCCATCAGCAACATGGCGATGATCATTGCAACAAATGGTGCCAGGTTGAATAATAATTTATCGGCACCGCCGGGAGTTAATCCTTCTTTTACTAATAATTTCAAGGTATCGGCCATCGATTGCAGCGAGCCTTTGTAGCCCACACGGTTTGGTCCCAGGCGTATCTGCATCCATGCCGATACTTTGCGTTCCATCAATACCAATATCAATCCGAGTATAGCGAATAAACTGATGACGCATACACCGGCAATCACCATCTCCAGTATCAATGCCATGGTGGGATTGAAGGTTTGGTGTAACCAATTATCAATTGATTTCGATATGTCAGCGATGCTCCACATGGTTTTTACTACCGAGGCAATTAATAATTAATAATGAATAATTAATAATTGAGAACCCTGTCTTTGGGTGCTCTTTTTATTTTGTCATCAGCATTACTACTATCATCGTCCCTTGCGCCTGCCCCAACAGAAGTGTTGGGGTCGCACACTTCAACTGTAGTAATTCTATTCAGCATATTGTAAAACTCTTTATTTATTGCGAATTTTATCAATTGCTCAACCTCCCTGATAAAACTCTTTTTCTCTTTTCCCTCTTTTAAACTCTTAGTTATCTGTCTATATCCGGTATCACCAAATCCAGCGTTCCCATCATCGCCACCAAATCTCCCAACTTACTTCCTCTTGCCATATGGTCGAGCGCAGATAAATTGGAAAAGCCCGGTGAACGGAATTTAATTCTATACGGTGTAGTTCCGCCTTCACTTACAATGTACACTCCAAATTCGCCACGGGCAGTTTCTGCTCTTGTATAAAATTCTCCCTTCGGTAATTTTAATACCGCTTTTGTTTTTGCCTGGAAATCTCCTTCCGGAATATTATCAATCAACTGTTCTATTATTCTTATTGACTGGTGCATTTCTCTTAACCGCACCATATATCTTGCAAAGGAATCTCCGGCTGTTTCTATTATTTCTTCAAACTCTACTTTATCATACACTTCGTAGGGATATAATTTGCGGATATCACAACTTACTCCGCTGCCTCTTGCTGTTGGTCCGGTACATCCAAATGAGATAGCATCTTCTTTAGATAACACACCCACATTCTTCATCCTGTTTTGAAAAATGATATTGCCGGTTACCAGTTCATCGTATTCATCCACTTTGGATTTGAACAACGTAATAAAATCTTTTACTCTTTTTTGAAAATTAGGATGCAATTCTGCCATCACACCGCCGGGCACCATATAGTTCATGGTTAACCTTGCACCGCAGGTTTCTTCCATAATGTCGTTTATTGTTTCTCTTTCCCTGAAGGCATGAAAGAAAGGAGTGAAAGCTCCAAGATCCATTGCCATAGCTCCCCACCATAATTCATGGGAGGCAATTCTTGTAAGTTCATCCATTATCACCCTTATCACCTGTGCACGGGGCGGTACTTCTATCTGCATTCCTTTCTCCACACACATGGCACAGTTGTGATTATTGATGTGCGAGGATAAATAATCCATGCGGCTGGTAACATAAATAAACTGCCGGTAGCTAAGGCTCTCACACATTTTTTCGATAGAGCGGTGAATATAGCCGAGGTGTGGTTCTACTTTTTTAATCGTTTCACCATTTAATGTAATCACCAGGTGCAATACACCGTGTGTTGCCGGGTGTTGTGGCCCTACATTAATTATTATATCCCCATCGACTGTTGTAGCTACTTCTTCAATCATAGTGAATATCGAATATTGAACAAGGAATTATGAATCTCGAATCTAAACGACCCTACTTCATTATTCTATATTCCTTGTTCATCTGTTCATCATTCTAAAGGCGTATCATATTAATCGGATCATCAAAATCTTTCCGCATCGGATTTTTTCCTTCCCATCCGTCGGGCAATATCAATAACCGCAAATCAGGATGGTTAATAAAATTCACCCCAAACATTTCGTACACTTCCCGTTCATGAAAATCAGCCGTCTTCCAGATATGGCTGGCTGTTTCTATTTCAGGATTATTGCTGTTAAGCTTTGCTTTCAATACTATGTTGTGACGAAATGTTGTAGAACTCAAATGATATACCATCGCCAGGTGTGTTTTCCAGTCAATACAGGTAAGACAAAAAAGATAATCGAACTGTAATTGTTGATCATGGCGAAGTTGCTTTGCCAATGACGGCCAATCCGCCGGCTCCATATTAATAGTAAGCCATTCACCACCTTCTTCAAAAGTAGCGGTGGGCAGCAGTTCAGTAATTTTTATTTTTAATTCTTCTGCCAACATAATTATTCGTTACCGGCTTTTATTTGTTCTCTCGTCAATCCTCTTTTTATTTTATCCTGTAAAGTGATCAGTGCATGTAAAAGAGCTTCCGGCCTCGGCGGACAACCAGCTATATACACATCCACAGGTATAATATGATCTGCACCTTTTACAACAGAATAGGTATTATAAAAAAATGGCCCGCCGCTGATGGCGCAGGCTCCCATAGCAATCACATATTTCGGATCAGCCATCTGGTCGTATAATCTTTTTAATACAGGCCCCATTTTATTTACGATAGTACCGGCAATAATAATTACATCGGCCTGTCGCGGAGTAGCTCTTGCTACTTCAAATCCAAATCTCGAAAAATCATATTTGGCAGAAGCAACGGCCATCATTTCTATGCCACAACAGCTGGTAGCAAACGTGAGCGGCCACAATGAATTTGATCTTGCCCAATTGATAATATCATCGAGTTTACTCAATACAATACCACCACCCGGCAGTTCTTCTATTTGTCCGGGAAAAGCCCCCCCGCCCCCCGAAAGGGGGATCTTAGAGTCGTTTGATATGTTCGTTTCGTCACTCATTCGATATGTCGATCATTGTAAACTTGTATTTTTCGTACCTCTAACTTCGTACCTCCGTTCTCACATCCACTTCAACGCACCTTTCTTATGCGCATATAAAAAGCCCATGAATAATATAAAAAAGAAAATTACTATTTCTACAAATGCTACCCATCCCATACTCTTTGCTACTACTGCCCAGGGATACAGGAATACCAACTCCACATCAAATACCAAAAAAATAAGTGCAAATAAATAATAGCCTACGTTCAATTGAACCCATGTTTTGCCCTGTGTAGGAATTCCACATTCGTAAGGTTCGGATTTAGCTTTGTTTTTAGATCCTTTTATAACCAGTTTGGAGACAAGGATGGCTATGCCAGAGAAGGCAATGGCGGCGAAAATCAGCACAATCATTGAAGAAGCTCCCATGGCAAGAATTATTGGTTCAAGTTAATGAAAAAATATATCACGGATGAAAGGATTAATTTTTGATTACACTGATTTTGCAAACCGCAAAAGACTTATTGAATTTAAAAATCCTTTAATCCGTCCTAATCTTATAATCCGTGATTAGCCGTATATCTCCTGGTGAATAGCCTTTTTATCATAGCCCATTTCCATAATCTTCTTTTTGGCTTCATCAATCATTCCCTTCCAGCCGCATAAAAAGAAATTGGCAGGCTTCCGTTCCTTGCAAAGTTCTTCATACACAATATGTACATAGCCTGTTTTCCCTTCCCATTGTTCTCTCGATAAGATAGGATGATAATGAAAACCTTCCACTTCTTTTTCCAACTGCTTCATTTCATCATAATATAATAAGGTGTCTTTGGTGCGGCAACCAAAAATCAAATGCAGCCCATTGTGCGGTATATTATGTTTTTTAATATGATTGACCATACTTCTGAATGGCGCAATTCCTGTGCCGGTACAAATCATAAAAATTTCATTCTCCAAAGGATGTTTCAGGGTAAATACTCCCTGTGCGCCACGGAAAGTCAGTTCACTGCCTACCTGCACATTTTCAAAAAGCCAGGGTGTGCCTAATCCTTTTTCATCCAGCACTATTACCAGTTCAAATACATTGGTACCATCGGGCCAGCTGGCAATGGAATAACTGCGCCATCTTTTATTCGGTTTTTCATGAATGGGGAGATCAAGCGTTACAAACTGACCGGGTATAAAATCAAATACTTCTAATTCAGGAATTTCTATCCAGTAGCGGCGGGTGGTAGCTGTTTCATCTTCAATGCGTATCACTTTTCCTGTGCGCCAGGGTTGTAGTGCCATAACAATTTCGGTTTATTAAAAGGTAAAATACGAATAGTGAATGAATTATCAATTATAAAACCAATGTATTTGAATCCGGGTGATAAGCAAATACAATCAACACAGAGATACAGAGAATTGGAGGTACACAGAGACTCTCTGTGAGACTCTCTACCTCATCAACTCTGTGTTGAAGTGTATTTGTTCATCCGTGTTACTGCTGGTGAAGTGTGCGACGCAAGGGACGATCATCAGGGAACGGGACGATGACAAAATAATTCCTGTATTTAAAATCCAAGAAATCCGTACCAATCCTCTCATCCGTGATTATCTTTGCATTTCTCATGAGTGTATTGGATTTGTTGCATCAGTATCAAAACACCCCCCGCCTTTTTCAATTGGCGGACAGGCTCTCCTTTGCCCAGCCTCAAAAAATCTATCTTAAAAACTTACAGGGAAGCTCTTCGCAGTTTGTAGTGGCGGCTGCTTTTTTGCATCCATCCTGCTCGCAGCTCAACCATGTTATAATATTAAACGATGCGGAAGAAGCAGCCTATTTTCATAATACGCTTGAAAACCTGACCGAGGCATTGGATGTTTTTTATTTTCCATCTTCTTTTAAAAACAGGAAGAACTACCAGTTGCTGAATTCATCGCATGTAATGTTGCGGACAGAAGCACTTACCAAATTTGCTACCGGCGGCACTATCAATAAAAAAATTATCATCACTTACCCGGAAGCATTGTTTGAAAAAGTAGTATTGCCGTCAACGCTTTCTTCGAATATCATTCATATAAAATCCGGAGATACGCTGAATGTAGAGCAGTTGTTATTGAAGTTATCTGATTATGGTTTTGAAAGAACAGATTTTGTGTACGAGCCCGGACAGTTTGCTATCCGCGGTGGTATACTCGATATTTATTCTTTCGGCAATGAAAAACCCTACCGGGTAGAGTTGTTTGGTAACGATGTGGATTCTATCCGCATTGTAGATCCGGAAACGCAGTTGAGTGAAAGAAAACTTTTGCAGGTTACTATTATTCCGAATGTAGATACACAGTTTAAAAGTGAAGATAGAATTTCCTTATTCGATTTTTTACCGGAAAATACCATTACCTGGATACAGGATTATGAAGTATGTAAAGAACGATTGGCAGAAAATGAAGATGATCTTGAAGCCTTTCTCAACCACCAGGCAGATGTAAAAGCTTCTTTCCTGCTGGAAACAACTCATGCCGGCAAAAAAGCAGCCCAGCGAAAAGAACAAGACGAGCAGGATGATAAGCTGATAAAGAAAGACGTAACGGTTGATGATTTTATAAACGCTGCCAATTTAGAAAATGAAATAACCAAAAAACACCTGGTGGAGTTTGGGTATAAATCTTATCTCGCCGATTTTGAATTGGAATTTCATACCAAAGAACAACCAGCCTTCAACCGCCAGTTCGATTTGCTGATAAGGGATTTAAAACACTGGGAAGCGAAGAAATTTGAACTCTACATTTTTGCAGAGAACCCAAAACAATTGGAAAGGCTGCAAAGTATTTTCGACGATTTAAAAGCTGAAATAGTTTTTAACCCGCTTTCGGTTTCTATTCATGAAGGGTTTATAGATGAAGATCAAAAGATAGTTTGCTATACCGACCACCAGGTATTTCAACGCTATCATAAGTATAAAGTAAAACAGGCGTATAATAAGAATAAGGCCATTACACTTCGTACACTGCGTGAGTTGCAGCCCGGCGATTTTGTTACGCATATCGATCATGGTGTTGGCGTTTTCAGCGGGTTACAAAAGCTTGAAGTAAACGGACGTATGCAGGAAGCTGTGCGGCTGATATATAAAGACACCGATATTTTATATGTCAACATCAACAGCCTGCACAAGATTGCGAAGTTTACAGGAAAAGAAGGAACAGTACCAAAAGTAAATAAGCTCGGCAGCGATGTTTGGAATAAATTAAAAGAGAAAACAAAAACGAAGGTTAAAGAAATTGCTTTCGATTTGATAAAGCTCTACGCCAAACGAAAAGCACAGCAAGGCTTTCAGCATACACCGGATAATTATTTGCAAACGGAACTTGAAGCATCTTTTATTTATGAAGACACTCCCGACCAGAGCAAAGCAACTGCCGATGTAAAAAAAGATATGGAGTCGCCCACACCAATGGACAGATTGGTATGCGGCGATGTAGGTTTTGGTAAAACAGAAGTTGCTATCCGTGCTGCCTTCAAAACCTGTGTAGATGGAAAACAAGCTGCAGTGCTTGTGCCTACTACCATTCTTGCATTTCAGCATTACCAAACGTTTAAAGAACGATTAAAAGATTTTCCTGTAACGGTAGATTATATCAACCGTTTCAAATCTGCAAAAGAGAAAAAAGAAACCTTGCAGCGGTTGGAAGCAGGAAAAGTAGATATCATCATCGGTACGCATGGTTTGTTGGCGAAAGATGTAAAGTTTAAAGACCTTGGTTTGCTAGTGGTAGATGAAGAACAAAAATTTGGTGTAGGACATAAAGAAAAAATAAAAACATTGCGTACAGCAGTTGATTGTTTAACGCTGACGGCTACACCAATTCCAAGAACATTGCAATTCTCCCTGATGGGTGCCAGGGATTTAAGCATCATGAATACACCACCGCCTAACCGGCAGCCAATTCAAACCGAAGTGCAGGTGTACAATGAGGATTTTATACGAGAAGCTATTTATTTTGAAACAGAAAGGGGCGGACAGGTTTTCTTTATTTACAACCGTATTGCCGGGCTTGCAGAAATGGCTGCTATTATTCAGGCATTATGCCCCGATTTAAGTATTGGCTTTGCCCACGGACAAATGGAAGGTCATGTATTGGAAGAAAAGATTTTTGATTTTATCGATAGAAGATATGATGTGTTGATTTGTACCAACATTGTAGAAAGTGGTGTTGATATTCCCAATGTAAATACAATCATCGTTAACAATGCCCACCAGTTTGGATTAAGCGATTTGCACCAGCTTCGTGGAAGGGTAGGGCGCAGCAATAAAAAAGCATTTTGTTATTTACTGGCACCGCCGATGAGTACGTTGCCGAATGACTCAAAGAAAAGATTACAAACACTCGAACAACATAGTGAACTCGGCAGCGGTTTCCAGATAGCTATGCGGGATTTGGATATTCGTGGCGCGGGCAATATGCTCGGTGGCGAGCAAAGTGGGTTTATGGCTGATATTGGTTTTGAAACCTATCAGAAAATTCTCGACGAAGCCATCCGTGAATTGAAACGGACAGAATTTAAAGAATTATTCAAAGAAGAAATAGCTAAGCAGGATGATTTTGTTTCCGACTGTACTATTGATACCGATTTGGAAATTTTAATTCCTGATGAATATGTAGAAAGCATTGGCGAACGTTTATCATTATATCAACGCCTCGACAATTGCGAATCAGAAGAAGAGTTGCTCGCTATGCAGCAGGAAATGGAAGATCGGTTTGGTGCTATACCACAACCGGTAAAAGATTTATTCATCACGGTGCGTTGCCGCAAGCTGGCCGTTGATTTAGGCTTTGAAAAAATGTCGCTGAAAATGCAAACACTGCGTTGCTTCTTTATCAACCGCCCCGACTCACCGTATTTTGAGTCAGCTACTTTCCAGAAAATAATTGAATTCCTGCAGGTAGGTACTAACAAAGGAAAACTGAAACAAACAGGAAAGTTATTCCTGCTGGTAGCAGAGAATATGAAGAGCATGGAAGAGATGCACCAGTTTTTAAAAGCTGCTCATGAGTATGTTGTTCAACCCTCAGCGCAACTAAAATAATTTTTAACCAGCTGCATTACTACTCCCCACAATTCTGTGGAGACACGGTATCATCGTCCCTTGTGAAGCGAAGCGTAATCCCGATGAATATCGGGGCGCCGCACACTTCGACTGCAGTAACACGGGTGAGCAATATCGGTTAGCAAAATGATGTATCGAAAAGTATTAATGGCTGGTTTTGTTTCTCCCCCGGATTACAATAAGTATAATAGCAATAAGCCCAACTACTGCCGCTCCAATATAAAGACCTGTCGATTTTCCAATCTTTATAGTATTGTTTGCAGTAATAGTCTTTTCTTCAACAACAGGTGGTTTCGTTTTTAGAACGGTAGAATCATATCTCAGCGCATAATCATAAAAATCTTTAGCTTCTTTTTGAGAATGTGTCAATGCAACAAGGTCAGCAAAATCTTTTACCAGTTGACCAACAATTGGGTCTTGCGGAGCTACAAAACTTGTTCTCTCATGAAGTTGATAAGCCAGTTGCACCATCAGCGAGTCTGGTTTTATTGCTTTATCATACACTTCTCCTTTCAGCCAACCAGAAGGGTTTTCATCTGCTTTCAGATTAAGTATTAATCTGTAATCTGGTTTTGCTTTTACCTTCTGTTCCAGAATTTTTATATGAATCCATTCTGATCCGAAATGAGATTGTGGATTAATGGCTACTGCTTTCTGAAGTAGTTTAAGAGCTTTCTGATTATCACCCGTTACTTCATAGGCCGTTCCAAGGTTAGCCAGTACATTGTATTCGTTGGGATATTTTGCATACAATGCTTCCAGCAATTTCACTGCATTTTGTTTGTTTCCCAGCCTCAGTTCATGCCATGCAAAATCTGATAGTAATTTAAAATCGATATTTTTCTGTAATGCAATTTGAATTTCGGGCCAGGTAATTTCCCACGTGTCTACAGGTTTAAACCCTTTTGCTTCCATCTTTTCTATTATAACACTCCGTTCTTCGCTAACATCGTCTGCAAAGCCATTAATCCAATATGGTAATGCTCCTTCAGCACCATGTAGAAGATGGCTTAGTATAAGTTTATTGTTATTAAAAGGGTTGCTTGTTCTGTAATACTCATTGCCGCATGCGAACACAGAGGATGTACATTTTACAAAAAAGAGAACGAGTAAAGTGGATTTAATCAGGGGCATAAAACAGTGGTTTAGCTTAAACGGATGCAACGGGAATTTATTTCCATACGAAAGGAGTAGATTTCGTTAAATAATTTTAGTGCTATAAGCAAGATGCCATGAAAACGGGACGATGAAGTGTGCGACGCAACAGGCGATCCCATGAAAAACCGAAGCCGGGCCCATCCCGTATTTATAATTTAAAAATGTGTAATTCCGGGTACTTTAAGGGCTTTTACCTAAGCTGCCTCAAATCCTCTGCCGTATTGGCTTTTATCAGCTTTTTATACTAATTTTAAACCTCTTAATTGTCACTATGAGACCAAATCCTATTTCCCTCTTAGCTATACTGCTATTTTTTTCCCTGTCACTGGCAGCGCAGCACGATCCCCGTTACAATATTCAACTGAAAAGTGAAACGATAATTCCTTTTAAAAATGTAAGTGTTGAAAGGATAGATCAGTTTAACCGGGCTGCAACGAAGGCGGATGATAAAAGCTATGCAGTTATTCAATTTGAAAATATTCCTTCCGAAAAAGAAAAAAAGCAATTGCAGGAATCGGGCATTGAACTACTCGAGTTTATTTCAGGTAATGCTTATACTGTAACAATTACCGGTGCATTGAACTCTTCTTTATTGGCACAGGTAAAAGCAAGAGCTGTATTTGAGCTTTCGCCGCAACAAAAAATGCAACCGGAACTGGCAAAGGGAAATTTTCCTGCGTGGGCAGTAAAGGTGACAGGAACTGTTGATGTGTGGGTCAGTTTTCCAAAATCATTTAGTTATGAAAATGTGTTGGAAGAAACTAAGAAAAGAAATTTTGATATCATTAGTGATGGATACACAGGCTATAGAATTATTGGATTGCGCATAGCCGCATCAAGAGTGAATGAGCTGGCATCATTACCATTTATAGAATATGTACAGGCTGCCCCCCATGAGGATCAGTTATTGAATTTAAATAGCATGGCATTATCAAAAGGTAATGTACTGCGTGGACCGCTTGCAGCCGGAGGAAGAAACCTGAAAGGTGAAGGGGTAGTAGTTGGTGTGGGTGATGGGGGAGATGTGCAATCGCATATAGATGTTTCAGGTCCCCGTTTAATCAATAGAAATTTTTTCCCGCTGGATGGACATGCTACCCATGTTACCGGTACTGTTGCCGGAGCAGGATTGCTGCAGGAATCGTACACCGGCTATGCACCAAAAGCTACGATTGTAAGCCAGGCTTCATCAAACATAGTGTTGTATGCACCTACTTATGTACAGGATTATGGAATGGTGATTGCCAATAGCTCTTATGGATCAATAGTGCAGGATTGTAATTACGCCGGTCTTTATGATTTGACTTCGCGGGTTTTGGATCAGCAGGCATTTGATCTTCCTGAACTGCAACATGTATTTGCGGCTGGTAATGATGGTGTGTTTACCTGTCCTCCTTATGCAGTAGGTTTCAGAACAGTATTAGGCGGTTACCAATCTGCGAAAAATGTACTTACAGTAGGCAGTACTTTTTTCAGGGGCGATATAACAGTTAATTCCAGTAAAGGCCCTGTAAGAGATGGAAGAATAAAACCAGAGATTGCTGCGCAGGGGCAATCAGTACGTTCTTTATGGTTAAATAACACATTCAGTTCTTTTAGTGGTACCAGTATGTCAGCACCCGGTGTATCCGGCGGGCTGGTCTTATTGGAACAGCGGTATCGGCAATTGCATAGCGGTTCAAATGCACAGAATGGTTTATTGAAAGCATTAATCTGTAATGGTGGTACAGATGCCGGTAATGATGGCCCTGATTTCAAACATGGCTTTGGTAATATGAACCTGCTTCGTTCGGTAACAATGATAGAGAACAATACTTATTTTATTGACTCTGTTGTTAATGCTGCAAATAAAACTCATATTGTCTCCATTCCTGCGAATACGGCACAACTGAAAGTTACCTTGTACTGGCAGGATCCGCCGGCAAGCTTACTGGCTGCACATACACTGGTAAATGATCTTGATCTGGATGTTACGCCACCTACGGGACCAATTGTTTTACCATTAATGTTAGATACAATACCATCAAGAGTAGATACAATTGCAAAACAAGGTGTTGACCATATTAATAACATTGAGCAGGTTACAATAAATGCTCCTGCTACAGGTAGTTACACGTTTACAGTTAAGGGTACTAATATTGCAGTTAACCCAAACCAAAAATATTACCTCGTATATGACGTCATACCAGAGAGCCTGGTATTAACAAACCCTATCGGTGGAGAAATATTTGTACCTACCCCGGCTACGGTTGAAATAGATAGTACGCATATAGAATGGGAATCGTATGGAGGAGCAGCGAGCCTGTTTACCTTGGAATTTTCTTCCGATAATGGTAATAACTGGTCATTGATAAGTAATACAGTACCTGCCGATAGAAGATATTTTAACTGGGGTGTTCCCGATATAGCAACGGATGTGGCAAGAATAAGGGTTACAAAAAATAGTAATAGTGCTACACAAACAAGTTTACCTTTTACAATTCTGAAACAGGCAATCGATTCTTTATTAGCGGATCAATGTGAAGGTTATATAGCACTTGGCTGGAGAGCAATAGCAGGCGCTACTGATTATGAAGTAATGAAATTGGTAGGAAGCGAATTTGTGCATGTAGCTTATACAACAGCTTTAAATTATACTTTCACGGGCTTATCAAAAGATTCTTTGTATTGGGTAACAGTTCGTGGAAGGGTAAATGGTTTGCCGGGAAGAAGGGCTATGGCTTTATCGAGACAACCAAATAGCGGAACATGTGCAGGGGCAATATCTGATTTTGATTTACGGGTAGATTCTATTCATACCTCCACGGGAAGACAATTCACTTCCACAGCACTTACTGCTGCAACTCCTGTTACAATCAGGATTAAAAACCTGGATAATATAACATCAACCGATGATATTACAGTCAGCTATACAGTGAATGGCGGCTCACCTGTTACTGAAACAATTAACGGAGCAAGCACTCCTACTTCAACCATAACAGCCGGAAACTTTATTGATTACACTTTTTCAACGACAGCCAATCTTGCTGCTGTTGGCACTTATAATATTGCAGTAACCGCTACAAAAACTACCGATACTGTTATCTCGAATAATAGTATGTCGAAAACAATTAAGCAACTGGCAAATGCAACCATTACTTCAGGCGATCTTCCATGGCTGGATAACTTTGAAAGCACTACTACCCAATCTGTAGTAAATAAACAAATGGGATTAGATGGATCGGACAGGTACGACTTTGTTAATTCAACAGTATACGGAAGACTGCAAACATTTATTAATAGCGGCATTGCTTATTCCGGCAGCAAAGCAATAACACTGGATGCTACAAGATATCTTTCATCAGGAAGTAATACAGACTCATTAACAGGAACGTATAATCTCAGTTCTTTTGATACAGCAACACACGATATGCGTTTGGATTTCCGCTATAAAAATCATGGACAGCAAGCTGATCCTGCCAATAAAGTATGGATAAGAGGAAGTGATGCCGGTAACTGGATTGAGGCTTATGATCTTTTCAGTAACCAAAACGATCCGGATGGCTCGTTTAAGAAAAGTGCAAGTATAGAATTGAGTGATCTTTTAAGAGGTGCTTCACCAAAACAGAATTTCTCCTCCAGTTTCCAGGTACGATGGGGACAAACTGGAAATGGACAAGCTACCAATAATGATGGCCTCTATGGCTACACGTTTGATGATATATTATTGTACCAGGTATCGAATGATTTGCAGATGGTAAGTATAGATACGCCTGTTGTTGCCAGTTGTGCATTAACAGCCAGTAATCTTATAAAAGTAACAGTACGTAACAGTGCGAACACTGCTATTACCAGTGTGCCGGTTCGTTTCCGTATAGATGGCGGTGCATGGTTGAATCCCGCTGAAACAATTTCCAGCATCCCTGCTAACGATACAGTTCAATATACATTTACCGCTACTGCCAATCTTTCGGCAGCCGGACAACATACAATAGAAGCATTGGTAGATTATGGTACAGATTCCTATCGTGATAATGATACAGTAAGAGTTACTGTGTTTAATTCACCAATCATAACAGTTACATCTGCAACACCACATCTTGAAAATTTTGAAACGGGTAATGGGGGATGGTATACAGGAGGCAAAAACAGTTCCTGGGAATATGGTACACCTGCTTCAGCAAAAATAAACAGGGCTGCCAGCGGTAGCAAAGCCTGGAAAACAAGGCTTATTGGTAACTATAATGATTTGGAAAAATCTTATCTCTATTCTCCTTGTTTTAATGTTGCTGCATTAACGGTGCCCACATTGAGTTTCAGCATTGCATTTGATTTGGAAAATTGCGGCGCAGGATTATGCGATGGAGCTTATATGGAATATTCACTGGATGGTAAACTATGGGATACATTAGGTGCATCTTTCCAGCACATTGGGATCCTAAGCTTAGAATTCCACGTGGACAAGTTGTCGC
>JADMIO010921742.1_pt1 | contig 96595 bp, 79 predicted proteins | sample 8958161 | NCBI WGS metagenome assembly JADMIO01 (sample SAMN16585339, study PRJNA669376) | soil metagenome | isolation source: Crop rotation soil | place: USA: Cullars Rotation, Alabama | collected 2011
CGCGCCGATCGCCGTGGCCTGCACCGCGGCGTCGTGGCAGGCCTCGCAGCGCGACGCGAGCAGCGCGTGCGACGCCGACAGCGGCCCGGGCGCGGCCGGCTCGCCGCGCACGACGGCGCGCGCCGTCCAGCCGGCCGCGACGGCGATCGCCGCCAGCGACAGGCCGACGCGCCACGTCCGGAAGCGCGACCGTCGCATGAAGTAGTCCATCTCGATGCGACGGGCACGGAGCTTCGTCGTGCGCAGGCGGTCCATCTCAGAAGCTGTAGCGGAGCGCGAGCACGACGTGCGCGAGCAGCAGCACGAGCAGCGCCGCCGCCAGCGGCACGTGCACGAGCAGCCAGCCGTGCAGCCAGCGATGGAGCCGCTTCTGGACGGCGAAGTCGCGGCGCTCCGCCGCGATCGCCGCCAGCTGCCGGACGCTGTCGTGCAGGGCGGGCGGAAGGACGCGCAGCACGGCCTGGACCGTGCGCTCGGCGCTGCGCGCGTCGGCGAGCGGGCCGCGACGGCCGTCGCTCAAGAGGAACGGCCGGACGGCGTCGAGGTAGAACCGTTGCACGGGCTCGGAGCCCTCCGCCGGCTCGGCGGCGGGACGCTGCACGTCCACGCGCCGCGCGCGTCGCGGGTTGCGGCGGATGGCCTCGCTCCAGTCGCGCTCCTCGGCGGCGCCGGCGATCGGGCCGCACACCGCCGCGACCGCCTCGTACGCGTCGATGCGGAGCGTCCGGATGACGTGCGGGATCTGCTCGTAGATCGTCTCGCCGGGCGCCGCCGCCGTCATCACGCGAGGCAGGAAATGCTGCAGCACGACGCCGACGACGCCGAGCGCGCTGACGCAGAGGAAGACGACCATGAGGGCCGTCGCGAGCGTGCCGCCGAAACGGAATCCGGAGTGGTAGAGCGCGAGCGGCACGGCGAGCAGCCCGAGCCAGATGTGTCCCTTGAGCCACGACTCGGCGCGGCCGAGCCGCCACGTCGGGACGCGCTTGCGGGCGTTCAGCAGCCACTCGAACGTCAGGATCGCGGCCGCCGCCACGCCGTACGCGAGCCCGATCGGCGTGCTGCCGCGCGGGCCCGCCGGCATCGCGCCGGCGTACGGCACGTAGACGGCCGTCGCGACCGCACCGAGCGCGACGCTGGCACCGATCCAGCGCCGATGGCGATCGTCGATCAGCGCGATGGCGCGCCTCTCACGTCGTGTCGCCCTCGCCGAGCTGGTCGGCGAAGAACCGTCGCGGGTTCGAGACGCGGATCGCCGCGCCGTGCGGGCAGGCGACGACGCAGCTCGGCTCCGTCTCCGGGCCGAGGCTCCGGCAGAGGTCGCACGCCGTCGCCTTCTCGCGCACGACGGCGTGGCGACGGCCGGGCCGCGCCGGGTCGTCCTCCATGACTTGGAACGCGTGCATGTTGATGTTGCCGTAGGGACAGTTGTCGGCGCACACGCCGCACCCGATGCACCAGTCCTCGATGTGCATCTCGAGCGTGTCGCGCCGGCGGATCGACCCGACGGGGCAGCCGACCATGCAGAGCGGGTCGCGGCACTGCCGGCACGACGTCGCGACCAGGTAATGATCGTAGCGGACGCCTTCGCGCACGAGCCGCGTCACGCCGTCGTGCGCCGAGGCACACGCGCGCACGCAGGCGTCGCAGCGGGTGCAGCGGTCGAGGTCGAGGAGGAGGAGGCTCTGCGCCTGCATCAGCCCCTGGCCGAGGAAGTCCTCGAGCTCGACGTGCGCCCCCCGTGCGACCGCGGCCGCGTTCTCCGCGGCGTAGCGCTCCGCCACCCGGCCGAGCTCCTCGGCGATCGCCGGGAAGCGCTCGAGCATGGCGCGGAAGTCGGCGGCGCCGATCCGGACCAGCTCGACGTGGTCGACGGCCGTGCAGGTCGCCGTCCGCGGCGTGCCGCGCAGCAGCGCCATCTCGCCGAAGTAGCCGCCGCGGCCCTGGTACGCGCGCACCAGCTCGCCGCCCGGGAAGCGCTGGCTGATCTTCACGAAGCCGAGCCGGACGATGAAGAAGCTGTCGCCAGGGTCGCCTTCGCAGCAGACGACCTGCCCCGGCTCGTAGCGCAGCAGGTCGACGCGCGTACGGAGCGTGTCGATGAACGCCTGGTCGAGCCCGGCGAAGAGCGGCACGGCGCGGAGGTGCGTGTCGAGCGCGCGCGTCCGGTACGTCGCCTCCATCTGGGCGCGGAAGCGCTTCGACCGCAGCAGGAGCTGGAGGACGGGGCGCAGCATCTCGAGGACGACGGTGTCCTCGGCCGCGCGCACGGTCGCCGAGCGCGGGTAGAAGTTCAGGCACGTCATCTCGCCGAACAGCTCGCCGGCGCCGAGCCGGGCGACGGGCCGGTCGCCGCGCAGGTCGACCGGCGCGTCGATCGGGATGAGCGGGGTCGGCCCATCGGAACCGTCGCCCGCGAGCCGGCTCTTCATCTTCCCGAACAGGCGCGCGAGGCCGCCCGGCTTCTCCGTCCGCACGCCGGAGAGCGGCGTCGTGATCGAGACCTCGGCGCTGCCCGACACGATGTAGAACGCCGTCGAGCCGAAGTCGCCCTCGCGGCAGATCACCTCGCCGGCGCGGAAGCGCCGCTCGACGACGTCGCCTTCGTTGCGCCCGCTGCTGGAGAGCGCCTTCTGCAGGAACTTCGGCGAGATGCCGTCGAACAGCGGTGTGGTGCCGTCGGGGCCGGGCAGGCGGACGAGCGTGGCGGCGGGCACCGGCGTGCCGTCGATGTGTGCCTCGCCGAAGCCCTTGTTGACCAGCGCGCCGGTCGGGCACGAGGTCATGCACTCACCGCACGAGACGCACGACGACTCGCCCATCGGCGCGCCGGCGTCGAAGGTGATGACCGTGCCGAAGCCCTTACCCGCGCGGCCGATGACGTCGTTGTGCGCGACGTCGTTGCAGGCGCGGACGCAGCGGTCGCAGACGACGCAGGCGGTGTGGTCGACGGCGATGTTCGGATGCGAGTCGTCGTGCGCGGCGAAGCCCGGGATCGCGACCGGCTTCGGCGGCCCCGGCGCGTAGCGGCCCGGCCGCGCGCGCAGCTCCTCGGCGCGCAGCTCGAGCTCGCAGTCGTGCGTGTCGCGCTGGCGCGCGCACGGCGTCGGATGATCCGCCATGAGGAGCTCGACGAGGTTCCGTCGCACGACGTCGATCCGCTCGCCGTGGGTCACGATCGTCTTCCCCGCTTCGACGGTGCGCACGCACGCCGGCGCGAGCACCCGCTCGCCGGCGACCTCGACGACGCACACGCGGCAGACGCCGGACGGCTCCTGCGGCGGCAGGTGGCACACGGTCGGAATCACGATCCCGAGCGCGCGCGCGGCGTCGAAGATGGTCGTGCCGTCCGGCACCGAGACGGGCCGGCCGTCGATGGTCGCGTCGATCATCGCGGCATCCGGCACGTGCCCGCGGGGCAGCGGCCGTCCAGGTGCGCGCGCACCTCGTCCGGGAAGTGGCGGACGACCGACCCGATCGGGCTCGGGACCACCTGGCCGAGGCCGCAGATCGACGTCAGCTGGAGCGTCTGCGACAGCTCGTCGAGCGGCGCCAGCGCCTCGGCGCCGGCGTCGCCGCGCGTCGCGCGCTCGAGCATCGCGACGATCTTCTCCGACCCGACCCGGCACGGCCAGCACTTGCCGCACGACTCGCGCGCGAAGAAGCGCGCGACGTTGAGTGCCAGGTCGACCATGCACGTGCCGTCGGCGACGGCGACGATTGCTCCCGAGCCGAGCATCGAGCCGGCCTTCTGGAGCGCGGCGAAGTCGAGCGGCACGTCGGCGAGCGACGCCGGCAGGAAGCCCGACGACGCGCCCGACGGCGCGACCGCCTTCAGCTGCCGTCCGTCGGCGATGCCGCCCGCGTGCCCCTCGATCACCTGGCGGAGGCTCGTGCCCATCGCGACCTGGAAGACGCCGGGGCGCCGCACGTCTCCGCTCACGCCGACGACCTTCAGCCCTGCGCAGCCGTTCGTCCCCTGTGCCTGCCACCACGCCGCGCCGTGGTGGAGGATGGCCGGCACGGCGGCGAGCGTCTCGACGTTGTTGATGACCGTCGGCTTCCCCCAGAGCCCGCGCTGGACGGGGAAGGGCGGCTTCAGGCGCGGCTGCGCGCGCCGGCCCTCGATCGCCTCCAGCAGCGCGCTCTCCTCGCCGCAGATGTAGCCGCCCGGGCTGACGAAGACGTCCAGATCACACGGCGCGTCGGGCCCGATGAGCCCGGCGCTCCGTGCTTCGTCGATCGCGTGCGCAACCGACTCGCGCTCCGGCTCGTACTCGTGGCGGATGTAGAGGATGCCGCGCCGCGCGCCGGTGACGACGCACGCGATCGCCATGCCCTCGACGACGAGGTGCGGTGCCGAGTCGAGGATGGCGCGATCCTTGATGGTCCCGGGCTCGCTCTCGTCGGCGTTGCAGACGACGTACTTCTCGTCGCCGGCCTCGCGGCGGACGGCCTCCCACTTGCGCGCGGTCGGGAAGCCGGCGCCGCCCATGCCGCGGAGACCGGCGTCGTTCAGCTGCGCGATCACGCCGTCGACGTCGCGCGTGGCGAGCAGCCGTCGCAGCGCCGCGTATGGCGTGCCGGGGTCGGAGCGGAGCGCGATCCGCGGCGGCGCGGCGGGCGCCGGCAGCGCGCCGCCCATCTCGACGGCGGCGAGCGCGCGCTGCACGCCGTCCTCGATGCCCCAGTACGGCACGTCGTTCACGCTGACCGCGGGCGCGCCGTCGCAGCGGCCGAGGCACGACACCGGCGCGACGGCGACCTTCCCCGGCGCATGGCTCGCCGCGACCTGCGCGAAGCTCTCGTGCACGCGGGCACCCCCGCGCAGCATGCACGACATGTCGGTGCAGACGCGGACGTCGATGGCCGGGGCGGCCGTCAGGCGGAAGTGCGGGAAGAAGGTCGCGACGCCGAACAGCCGATGGATCGGGACGCCGAGCTCGGCGGCGATCGACGCGAACTCCGACGCGGGGATCCGGCCGCCGTGCCGTCGCTGCGCGGCCTCGAGCGCCTCGACCACCCGCCCCTCCGCCACCACGTCCACCCGACTCGGGTATACCACGCGGCGGCGCCGGGTCGCACGCCGAGCACCGTTTTGACATCGCGGGCGCCAGCCGGTACTCGCGCGGCGTGCGGTGGTGGAGTGGGCCGGTGATGCAGGCGACGGCGGTAGTCGTCGCGATGGCGACGGCCGCACGCGCCGCGACGTACGTCGGGGCCGGTGCGTGCGCGGCGAGCAACTGCCACGGCAGCGCGACGGCACGCATCGACGGCGCGCACGCGCTGCAGAACGAGTACCTCGTCTGGTTCAAGCAGGATCGCCACGCGCACGCGTACACGGCGCTCGCGGGCCCGCTCGGGGTCGCGATCGGGCGCCGGCTCGGTCTCGTCCCCGACGGCGATGCCGCGGGCTGGATCGCGCGCACGCCCGCCGCCTCGAAATGCCTCGGCTGCCACGCGCTCGACGTGCCGACGGATGCACGCGGGCCGCGCTTCGACGTCGCCGACGGGGTCAGCTGCGAAGCATGCCACGGGCCCGCCGGCGACTGGCTCGCGTCGCACGCGCGGCGGGGCGCGACCGTCGAGCAGGCGGTCGCCGCCGGCATGGTCGACACGCGCGACCCGCTGCGCGTCGCGGCGACGTGCCTCGACTGCCACCTCGGCGGACCGACGACGCGCGTCGACCATGCGATGCTCGCCGCCGGCCATCCGCCGCTCGGCTTCGAGCTCGACACGTTCGCGACCAACATGCCGGCGCACTGGATCGCGCGCGACGACGCCCGCGCCTGGTTCGACGGCCGCGCGTGGGCCGTCGGGCAGGCGGTGATGCTGCGCGAGGCGGCACGCGACCTGACGCGTCGGGTGCCCGGCGCAGGATGGCCGGACTTCGCGGCGTACGACTGCGACGCGTGCCATCACGATCTCGGCGCGGCGAGCCGCTGGCGCCAGGATCGGACCGACGGCCATCCGGCGTGGGATCGCTCGCGCTACGCCGTCGCGCTCCGGCTGGCGCGCGTCGCCGCGCCCGACGTCGCCGGGCGGCTCGAGCCCGCGGTCGCGCGCGTCGCCGCCGCAGCCGCCGCCTGCACGACGACGGATCTCGCACCGGCTGCGGATGCGGTCGCCAGCGCCGCTGACGCGCTCGCGCTGCAGATCGCCCGCGCGCCGATCAGCCCGCCGCTGCGCGACCGGATCATCGACCTGCTGCTCGCCGACGCCGCGCCGCTCGCCTCGGGCGGGTTCCGCGTCGCGCAGCAGCTCGCGTGGAGCCTCGATGCTCTCGGCGCGGCGCGCGGCGACGCGGCGGACGCGCCGTTCCGCGCCGGCGTCGGCCGCCTGTTCGATCGCCTCGCGACCCCGGCGGGCTACGACCCGGCGGGCTTCGCACACGCCGTCGCCGCGATCCACGCCCGTTGACGCGCGCGACCGCACGCTGCCCGGGCGCGTCGTGCGACCGCGCTCGCCTGGTCGACCGCCAGCTACCGCAACCAGGCGACCGCGGCGTCGGCAGGGCCTTGGTACGCCTGGGGCATGTACTTGGGACTCGTCTGGTACTGGTGGTTCATCTGGTTCTTTCTCCTGATCCTGTTCTTCGGCTTCCTCGGCCCGAGCGCGCGTCACCGCATCCGTGAGACGCCGCTCGAAACGCTGCAGCGGGCGTACGCGAGCGGTCGGCTGACGACGCAGGAGTACGAGGAGCGGCGGGCACGCCTCCTCCGCGATCAGCCCGCGCGGGCCGAAGCGCACCGCTGAGCGGGCTACTTGGTCTTCGCGACGAACACGCCGTCCCACTCCGGAGCCGGCGGCTCGACACGGAGCGCGGCGCACCGCTCGAGGTAGAGGCGGGTCGGCCCGTCGTCGGGATGGGCGGCGGCGATCCGGCCGAGGATCGCCAGCGCCTCGTCCCACGACTGCCGGCGGTACGCCGCGAGCGCGGCGCCGAAGTCGTCGACCCAGCCGTTGCCCGCGGCGGCGTCGCGCGGGGCGAGCACCTCGAACACGCCGACCGGCTTCGTCTTCCCCTTGACGGCGACCCGATCGATCTCGCGGCAGACGAATGCGTCGCCGATCGCCCGGCGCGTGCTCTCGGAGACGAGCAGATGCGTGCCGTAGAGCTTGTTCAGGCCCTCGAGCCGCGACGCGAGGTTCACGTGGTCGCCCATCGCCGTGTAGTTGAAGCGCGTCTGCGAGCCGAAGTTGCCGACGACGGCATCGCCGGTGTCGATGCCGATGCCGATGTCGATGACGGGCCAGCCGCGCGCCTGCCAGCGCGCGTGCAGCGCCGGCAGCGCCGCGAGCATCTCGAGCGCGGCGCGCACGCAGCGCGCCGCGTGATCCGGGACGCCGACCGGCGCGCCCCAGAACGCCATCACGGCGTCGCCGATGTACTTGTCGAGCAGCCCGGCGTGCCGGAAGAGGATGTCCGTCATCGCGCCGAGGTACTCGTTCAGGAGCTCGCCGAGCGCTTCCGGCTCGAGCCCCTCCGAGATCGTCGTGAAGCCGCGGATGTCCGAGAAGAGGATCGTGATGTCGCGCCGCTCGCCGCCGAGCTTGAGGCGATCGGGCTCGCGCGCCAGGAGCTCCGTCACCTCCGGGTTCACGTAGTGGCGGAACGCGTGCCGGATGCGGCGCTTCTCGCGCTCCTCGGTCGCCGAGCGGAAGACGGCGACGCCGAGCGTGCAGAAGAAGATGCCGCCGAGCGGATAGACGGTGCTCAGCACGAGACCGTCGCGCACGAAGAGCAGCTGCGTGCCGACGACGTAGGCGACGAGCATCGCGACCGCGACCGCCGCGCCCGTCGCCGGGCGGAGCCGCTTGAGCGCGATGCCGAGCACGGCGCCGAGCACGACCACGAGGCCCGCCTCGAACGGCGTCAGCCAGCGCGGCCGGTGGAGGCTCAGGCCGTGGAGGAGGTTGTCGATCACCGTCGCCTGCACCTCGACGCCGGGCGTGACCGCGCTGAAGGGCGTCGAGACCTCGTCGAAGCCCGCGGCCGCGAAGCCGACGAGGACGATCTTCCCGTCGAGCGCACCGGGCGGCGTGCGTCCAGCGATCACGTCGGCGGCCGACACGTACGGAATCGTCCGTGCGGGACCGAGGTAGTCGATCCACAGCTCGCCCGCCTCGTCGACCGGCAGCGGATGCTCGCCGAACCGGACGCCGGCGACGCCGTAGCCGGCGAGCGTCAGCACCGGCGTGCCGTAGCCGGCACGCGCGAGGACGGCGAGGCTGAACGCCGGCGCGAGGCGATCGCCCACCCGGACGGCGAGCGGCACGCGACGGTATGCGCCGTCGCTGTCCGGGAAGAAGTTGATGTGGCCGCCGCCGCGCGCGGCCTTCGCCAGCGCCGGGATGCTGCCGTGGAAGCGCACGCCCTCGCGCAGCACGGTGAGGTTCGCGTCCGGCGTCATCGTCGCCGTGAGCTCGGGGAGGTCGACGCGATCGATCGCGGCATCCGGCGGGCCCGCGAACTCGAAGAACTCGCCGAGGACGACGCGTCCCGAGGCGCGGAACGCGGCAGCGAGGACCGCGTCGTTCTCGACGCCGGCGAGCCCGGCGACGAACGCCGACGCCGGCGCGTCCGGCGCCGCCGCGGCCGCGTCGCGGATGGCATCCAGCTCGAGCGTCCGCTCCGGCTCGTCGAAGATGACGTCGAAGCCGACGACGCGCGCGCCGTCGGCGGTGGCGCGCTCGACGAGCGTCGCGAGCCGCCGCCGCGGCCACGGCCAACGGCCGATCTCGGTGAGGCTCGGCTCGTCGATCCCGGCGATCACGACGTCGCCGCCGTCGCGGAGCGGGCCGCGCAGGAGGTGGCGGTAGTCGAGCGCCTTCATGTCGAGCAGCTCGAGCGACGGCGGCGCCGCGAGCCGGAGCAGCGCCACCGCGAGCGCGATGGCGACGCTCACGCGGACGACGGTCAGCCGGCCCACGATGCGTGCGCCATGGCCGTCAGTGGACCTTCGCGGGCCCCTGCGCCGGCAGGCCGCGCGGCACGGCGCCCGGCGGAGGCGGTGGAGGAGGAGGAGGAGGAGGCGGCGGTGGCGTCGCGCCGGTCGTCCGGCTCTCGATCGCCGGGATCGGCTGGTCGATGACGCGCGCATCGGGCGTCAGCACCTGGTCGCCCGGCTTCCCCGGTACGCCGGGCAGCGGCGTGGGCGGCTGCTCGCTCGGGCCGAGCTCGTCGTCCGGGTCGAGGCCGCCGCCGACGATCTCCGTCGCAGCGATGAGCGACTGGGCGAGCGCCGGATCGACGCTCGTCGGCCGCGCCGGCGCGCGACCGGCGACGACCTCGGTGAGCTGGTTCGGCTGGAGGCACGTCTCCGTGCGCGGCCCGCGCGCGAGCTTGCCGCGCACGCACACGATGCCCGACAGGTCGACGATCAGCGTGTGGTTCCGTCGCCGATCGTGGCGCACGACGAACTGCGTGCCGCGCACACCGGCGATCGCCGTCGGCGTCTCGACCTCGAAGCTCGAGCCGGGCGTCTTGTAGCGGTCGGTCACGACTGCCCGCACCGTGCCGACGACGCTGTGCGCGGCCGTCGCGCTCGCCGGCCCGACGATCGCGGTCGTGACCGTCAGCTCCGACTCGGCGGCGAGCGTCATGACGGCGTCGTCGCGGAAGAGGAGCTTCAGGCGCGACGCTTCCGCCGTCCGGAGCGTGTCGCCGAGAAGGATCGGGTCGCCGGGATGGAGCGGCACGGCCGCGGACTGTCCCGCGTGCACGGCGTCCGCCGTGCCGACGAGCGCCGCCACCGACCCGACGGGCTCGTCGGCGCCGGCCGCCGTCGCCATCGCCACCAGGAGCGCCGCCGTCGCCATCCGTCCCGTCACGCGCGTCCTCCGCGTCAGTACGTCAGCTCGAAGACCAGCGACGCGACGCTCCGCCGGTAGTCGAACAGGCCGATGTTCGAGCGGTTCACGGTGCCGCGGTACGCGAGCGCGACGTCGAGATGCTCGGCGAGGGTCCGGCGGACCGCCGCGTAGAGCCGGTGATCGTCGTCGTGCCGCGATGCGCCCGTCGGCGAGAACCGGTTCGGGTTCGGGTAGTCGTCGTTCTGGTAGACGTACGCGAGCTCGACGCCGGTCCGCCACCACGCCGGGAAGCCGACGCCGGCGTAGACGCGGTGCGAGTCGCGCTCGAAGTCGCTGCCGCTCGCGTGCGACGGCGACTCGTGCTCGAACTGGTAGCCGAGGCTCGCCCAGCGCGCGCTCTCGAAGAGGAGCGTCTGCGTGACGCCGGCCGCGTCGAGCCGGCCGTCCCGATCGATACCGCTCGAGCCGCCGTCGAAGGGCGCGCTCAGGTAGTCCTCCTCGCCGTGGCGGTAGAGGAGCCGTGTCCGGCCGCGGTCGCCCTCGGTGAGCCACGCGAACGGCATGACGAACGGCTCCTGGAGATACGCGTGCGAGCCGAGCGAGTAATGGTCGTAGCCGCCCTGGACGCCGAGCCAGGCCCACGGCCGGGCCGCCCAGCTGCCCGTCGCCGCGATCTGGTGCGCGCGGAAGTCGAAGTCGCCGAAGTCCGGCAGCAGCGTCTGGTAGAGGTCGTAGTCGAGGCGGACGACGCCGGTTTCGCGCTGCACGACGTCGTAGCGGCCGTGCGCGCCGAGGATGAAGGTCGCCTGGTCGCGGTGGTCGTGGATGCCGTGCGGCTCGAGCGCGGGATTGCTGTCGTACGCGAAGCCGGCGGTGCCGCGCGCTTCCCACCGCTTCGCCGACGCCTCGGCGACCGCGCGCGTGCGGTGCGACGCGACCAGCGCGAGGGCGCGTCGGGCCGGGTCGAAGTCCGGCCGCAGCGCGAGCGCCGCTTCGAGCGGCGGCGCGGCCTCGGCGAAGCGGCCGAGCTTCGCGAGCGCGAGGCCGAGGCCGTACTGCGCGTCGGCGTCGCGGGGATCGTCGGCCACGGCGGCGGCGAAGCGCTCCTGCGCGTCGGCGACGCGGCCGGCGCGGTACGCCGCTTGTGCTTGCGTCGCGAGCAGCTCGGACCGCTCCGATGCCTGCGCGCGCGCCGTCAACGCGAGCAGCACGACGGCCCGAACGACCCGCCCAGCCTTCACCCCGCCCCCATGCGCCCGCGCTTCCGCTCTCCAGCGGAGCGACTTGCCGAGCGGCTTATAGCAGGCGACGCGACCGGGACAAACGCCGCTCAGTTCCCGAGCTGCCGCACGAGCGTGCCCCAGCGCGGCGCGTGCGGCACGTCGATCGTCGACGGATCGTACTCGGCCGTCAGACGGCGGATGCCTGCAGCGCGGTGAGCCGCCGGCAGAGGGTCCGCATGTCGAGCGCATCGGCGATCCCGAGCCCCTCTGCGACGACGCGCTTCGCGAGCGCACGATCGCCGGGTCGCCGGCGCGCGAGCAGCATCGCGGCGAGCGCCATCTTGCCTTGGCCGACGTACGCCACGGCGCCGAGCCGCTCGAACATCGCGAGCGCGAACCGGCAGTGCGCCTCGGCCTCGTCCCACCGCTCCGTCAGCGTCGCCAGGAGCCCGAGGTGGAAGGCCGGCGGTCCGTAGCAGCCCGCGCCGTCGGGATTGACCACGTTGTGGTGCGCGAAGGGCACGAGCAGATCGTAGAGCGCCGGGCGCGACGGCGGTCGCGCAGCTCGGCGCAGAGATGCGCGAGCAACGTGATCGTCGTCAGCCAGAGGCGGTTGCGCGGCACGCGCGCGAAGTCGTCTTCGGCGCACGCGTCGAAAAGCGGGCGCACGTCGCTTAGCCGGTCGAGCTCCGCATACACGTGGCCGAGCGCCGCCTTCGTCGCGGCGAGATGCCGCTGGAGCGCGGGACGTTCCGGATCGTCGTGACCGACGAAGGGGCGCGCGGCGGCACGCTGTTCGACGTCACCATCCCGGACGGCGCGACGCAGTTCCAGCATTCGTGCCGCCCGCTCGACGGCTTCGACGCCAAGGGCTACCGGAACCGCTCGAACGCGATGCCGCCGGACTGCGTGCCCGGCTCGGCGCAAGGGTTGCGCTCGCTCCGCTAAAAGTGGACCGGTCGCCTCGACTTCAAGGTGACTGCCGAGCGCGCATCGCTGCCGCCCATCGTCGGCCCGGTGAAGGTCGCCATCTACTCGGGCACGGGCCCGGTGAACGAGTGTGACGGCTGGGTGAGCCAGCTGCCGTGCGTCGCGACGTCGCGGAGCGCGACCTGTAAATGACGCGCCCCGAGACCATGTTTCGGGGCGGGGGGGATGCGAGGGTGTGACGGGGCGCGTACGCGCGGGCGGCGTGCCGCGGCCGGCGAAGCCGGCGCGGCAGACGAGGTACGTGCGCGGTCGGTGGGTTAGTGCGGGTTGCCGAAGGTGCGGCGGACGTCGGCGTCGGTGCGGATGGCGGGAACGGTCCAGACGGTGTCGTTGCGGAGGTAGAGGCGGTGCTGCTCGTCCAATGTGAAAGGGCGGGCGCCGCGGCGGCCGAAGACGGCGAGCTGGTTGCCGCTCTCGTCGACGGCGCGGTCGCGGTCGAGGCCGCGGGAGAGCGCGACCGCCGGGCCGTGCGTCGGATAGGTCGCGATCAGGCCGTGGTCGGGCCAGTCGGGGCGTGGGCGCGGGCTGAAGCCGGTGTAGCCCGGCGTGTCCGGCGACGTCAGCTGGATGACGCGCAGCCCGTTCCGGCCGTCGGCGACGTAGGCGAAGAGGCTCGCGTTCGTCATGCCGACCTTGACGGCGCGCGCGTCGTCGATCGCGCCGCCGGCCGTGTAGAGCTGGTCGACGACCGGATGCTCCGGCCGCTCGACGTCGACGATCACGAGCCCGTGCCGGCCGGCCGCGACGTAGGCGTACGTGCGCGCCAGATAGACGTCGCGCATGTCGTCCATCGCGACGTCCGCACCCGCGACGACCTGCGCATGCTCCGGGTCCGTCACGTCGACGACGTGGAGCCCCGCGGCGTCGACCACGAAGGCGTAGCGAAACTGGACCGCGACGGCGCGGGCGTCCGTGAACGGCAGCGTCGCGACGATGCGCGGCGCGAGCGGGTCGTTGATGTCGACGATGAGGACGCCGCGGGCGGCGCAGACGTAGAGCCAGTGGCCGGCGACGACGCCGTTCCGCGCCCCGTCGAGGGCGCCGTCGGGATCGAAGGCGGTCGTGCCGTCGCGCAGCGTCGCGCGCGAGAGGAAGTTGTTCGCCGGGTCGCCGTCGAGCAGCGTCGCGGCGCCGGTGAGGACGAGCCCTTCCTGCCGGTCGAGGATGTAGAGGTAGCCGTAGAGCGGATGGATCGGCTGCTCCTCGTTCTCGGGCAGCCGGTTGCGCGTCGGATCGACGCCGAGCGTGGTCGGTGAGACGACGACCGAGGCGTCCATCGTCCGCACGGACAGGCGCTGGCCGAGCGGCGACACGGGCGCGGTCGTGATGCGCTCGGCGATCGCCTTGTCGTCGACGTCGGCGACGTCGTAGACGCGGAGGCCGCCGGCGCCGGTGGCGGCGTACAGGTACTCGCCGCGGAGCTGCAGGCTCCGCACCGGCTCGCGCGTCCACGGGAGGGACAGCACGTCCGTGCCCGGATGCTCGAGCATCGACGACCCGGCGAGCCGTCGTCCGCCGGCGACGTGCCGCGCGTAGGCCTCGGGATACGCGAGCGCGTGCAGCCGGCTGCCGATCACCGCCTGCGGCTCGTCGGCCTCGGTCACCGCGACGGCTTCGAGCCCCTCGTCCTCCTCGGCGACCCAGACGTAGCGGCCGAGGAAGTTGACGAAGCCGGTGCCCTGGAGGAGCAGCTGCGCCATCCAGGCGTTGTTGTCGCCGCGCGCGGAGACGTGGCAGTCGTCGCAGGTCTTCGTCTCCGTCGCGCGCACGGCGTGCGGGAAGTGCGGGTTGAAGGCCTGCCCGGAGAACCCGCCGGCGGAGATCGTCTGCTGCTGCGAGTAGAGCCACTCCCGATTCGCGTTCTGCGACCCGACGATCACCGCGCTCGACGACCGCACCGGCGCGATCCGGTGCTGCTTCACCGTGCCGTCGCGACCGAGCATGAAGACGTCGTCGCGCAGCACTTGGTAGTCGTACTGGGTCCAGTTGCGGGTGACGTCGCCTTCGTTGTGGAGCGACGGGCGACGCTCGTTCGCGCGCATCGGCAGATGGCAGCCGAAGCAGCTCGTCATCCACGCCGTGTGGCAGGTGTAGCAGGCCATGTCGGCATCCGGGTGCGCGAGCGACGCGTCGGCGCGCGGCACGTCGCCCCACGTCGTCCCGTCGCGGCGGAGCGTCTTCGCGAGCCGCGACCTCTCGCTGTAGTGCGGATTCCCGGGCGTCACCGTGTCGACGACCTGCACCACCTCCCAGGACAACGATGGATCGACGACGGAGCGCTGGACGAGGCGGCCGCCCTCGTCGCGGAACACGGACGTGCCGAACGGCGTGCGCTTCACCGACAGGTCCGTTCCGCCCGACGGCGCCGCCGGCCCGGACGTGCGGAGCGTCGCCCGCGCGTGGATCGAGCCGTGGCAGTCGACGCACTCGATCTCGACCGCGTTCCGCACCTCGCCGTAGAGCTTCCCGTCGCCGTGCTCGTCCTGCTCGAAGTGGCAGTCGACGCAGTGCATGCCCTTCTCGGCGTGGATGTCCTTGAGATGCACCGGGATGCCGGCGCCGCCGTGCGGCCGGCCGGCGACCGGCGTCGCGATCGCCTGCTGCGTCGTCTCGGGCGTCGGGTCGTGCACCATGTCGCCGCGCGCGTCGAGCAGGTTGCCCTTCCGGTCGTGCGCGAACACGGCGCGGAACATCCAGCCGTGCCCGTGGAAGTCCGCGAACTTGGTCTTCGCCATGCGCGGGTTCAGCTCGGACGTCCGCGCCAGGAAGTCGGCGCCCGCGACGTCGCCCGCCTGGCTGACGGCGTCGGGTCGCATGTCCGACCAGAGCCCGCGCAGCGACGACGCCTCGGGGTTGCGGCTGAGGCTCGTGAATTCCTCGTCCGGCGTGAGCGGCCGCTGCGCGCGCGGGTACATGAGCTCGCCGTGCGTCTCGTTGTCCCACCACATGTAGCCGAGGTACGTGTTCGCGTACGCCTCGCCCGGGTGCATGTGGCAGACGACACACTGGCTCGACGGGATCGCGCGGGTGAACGCATGCCGGATCGGGTGGCCGCGCTCGTCCTTCGGGATCGTCGGGTCGCGCGTCGCCGACGTGCCGCGGTTCCCGTAGCGCGCCCACGGTCCCGCGTCGAACGCGTCGCGGTCGTTCGCGTACACGACGTGGCACGCGCTGCACCCGCTCGAGCGGTAGTCGCCGGGATGGTCGTTCGTGCCGAGCATCGACAGCAGCGGATCGAGGAGCCGCGTGCGCTGCAGCCCCTGGTAGACGGGATCCGTCTTCAAGCCGGTCCCGAACCCGCGCACGCTCAGCCGGTCGTCGCCGCGCTCGAACACGCGCAGCACGTTCCCCGGCTGCGAGTTCTCGAAGCGGGGCAGGGGAGTCAGGAACGGCAGCACGCCGTGCCGCCGCGTCTCCTCCGCCGTCGGCGGCGGAATCGTCTGTAGCCGCTGCGGCACGCCGGCGGCGGAGTAGCTCTCGCCGAAGTGCGCGTCCTTCGCTGGGAACGCGCCGTTGTTGTACAGCGCCGCCTCCCACAGCATCGCCCCGTGCGTCATCATGCTCGACTGCACGCGCGCCACTTCGCTCGCGTGGCATCGCCCGCACGTCTCGTCGGCGACGCGCAGGTCGCCCGGATTCACGAACCGCACGAACGCCCGCGGCTCCCGCAGCCACGCCGTGTACGAGATCTCGGGATTCGCCGACGTCCGGAACACGTCGCGCTGCAACGGCGCGACGTGTGCGCGCCGCTTCGCCTCCTCGAATGCCGGCGTCCCCGCGACGAGCTTCGCGTCGACCGACACGGAGGCGTCGCCACCGTGGCAGTCGGTGCACGTCAGCTCGACGGTCCCGGTCTCGTGCATCGTCGGGGCATCGGTTTCGGTGTGACACGACGTGCAGTCCGCGGCTGCGATTCGCGCTAGGCCTAGGAACACCAGCAAAGTGAGGTGCAGCGGTCGTCGGTGCGCGGGCGGGGGGAGAGGGTCCTCGCGGAGGCGAGAGCCGGGCGCCGTACGGAGCCCTAGGCGGAGTGCGCCCGGCGCTTTGTCGCCTCCGCGAGGGCCCTCTCCCCCCGCCCGCGCACCGCACGCAGCCCAGCGCATCAGTAGCTCACCGTCGCCGCGGCGAACGCCTGCCAGAGCGTCATCGGGCCATACACGTCACGGAACCCGTCGAGTGGCGTGAAGCCGCCGACGCCGCCCGTCAGCACGACGTTGTCGATCAGCAGCGGGCGCCAGCGGAGGCCGAGCCCGTAGTCGACGCCGACGTCGTGGCGGATCTGCCGCTGCATCAAGAGCAGCTGGAGCGGCGCCGTCGAGTCGAAGCGCAGCCAGCTGGCGTGCAGGTCCGCGACGAGCTTGGGGGTCAGCTTCGCCGTCGCGCCGACGCCGACCAGCGCCAGGCCCGGGTTCACGAAGTTCGCCTGGCCCTCGTACTTGCTGCTGCGGAGACTCGGGAGGAGGCTCGCCGGCGTCGTCAGCGCGACGTGCGTGCCGACGAGTGGGATGCCCTGCCGCTGCCAGAAGCTGAACGGGCCGCCGGCGAACAGGGGATCGTCGGCGATCGCGTCGAAGCCGCGCGCGGTGCCGTCGGTCGGGTGGCCGTCGCCGGACGCCCAGAAGCCGGACAGCGTCCACCGGAGCCAGTCCCGATCGTACGACAGCTCGAGCGCCGCCATCTGCGCGTTAACGTCGACGGCGCGGCCGGCGATGGGGTTCCGCGTGTCGCGCCCGACGGCCTCGTACACCGCGTGCGACACGCCGACGCGCCCGACGTGCCCGTCGCCGGCCCAGCCGAGGTAGCCGACCTGGATCGCGTGCGGGCGGACGTCGCCGACGGCGGCGGGACGGGTGAGGAAGCCGTTGTCGTCGAAGTGCCGGGTCGCGTCGTCGCCGTCGTAGTGGGCGCTCAGCTGCGCCGTGTAGCCGGGCCAGAGCGTGTCCTGCCGGTACACGTTCGCGACCGCGACGTTCTGATGCCGGTCGGCGAACACGGTGTTCAGTCCGCTGTTCGTGTCCTTCTCGAGGAAGCGGAAGAAGGCGACGTTCCACTGCCAGCGGTTCGCCGCCGCCGTGCCGGCAAGCTTCAGGCCCGGCTGGAAGTCGGTGAAGACGAAGCCGCGGAAGTCGCTCGTGAAGCTCTGGATGCCGCCGCGGACGCCGACCGTGTCGTAGTGCGGGCTCACGTCGGCGATCTTCCAGTCGGCGAACAGCTCCTGGAGCGCGACGTGGCTGTCGACCCGGTCCGTGCGATCGCGGACGTCGACGTTCACCAGGCCGTTCTCGGCCGTGCCCGCGTAGTTGAGATCGAACACCGGCGTGACGCGCACCGCCCAGTCGCGCGGCTTGAACGCGGCGTCGCCGTGGAACAGGTCGAGCGAGACGACGAATCGCTGCGCGACGCCGAGCTGCTCGGGCCGTCCGAAGAACGGCTCGCTGTCCGCGCGCGCCGCGCCGACGCCCGAGGGCACCGGCAGCCGCCGTCCTTCGACGAGCGTGTCGGAGAGGAGCGTCGTCGCCAGGAAGAGATGGTCGCCGGCGATCGGGTAGTCGCCCTTCAGGAGGTTCAGGTCGTACGGGTTCCAGATGCTGCCGCGACGGTAGATCGACTCGCCGGTCGCGCCGGGGTAGCGCTGATAGCGCGGCCAGCCGGCGCGCCAGCGGTCGGGGAAGGGCAGCTGCTCGACGGCCGGCACGGTGTCGTCCGCGTGCCCGAAGCGCGCGAAGCCCGCCGGCTCCTCGTCGACGTGGATCGGCGGCACGGCAGGCGGCGGCGCGGGCGGCGTCGGGCGCGGCGGCGCCGGACGACGACGCTTCGTCGCGGGCGTCTCCGCGTGCCGCCGCACGCGTCGCCCCGGGGCGCGGTGCGCGTGCGGATGCTTTCGGTGCCGCGTGCCCGCGTGCGCCGCCGTCGCGACGACGAGGACCAGCAACGTGATTCGCAGCGCGACACGCGCCGCCATGCCGCCTCGCTCCACCACCGCCCCGCGACCGTTCCCGCTGGGCTCGTAGCACGAGCTTGCGGGGAGGGTCCAGGTTACGTACAGGCGGTGCGTGGCGGGGAGGTGGTGGGGCGCGCTGCTCCTGCTCGCGGCGTCGCGCGCACCGGCCGGCGCGGCGCTGCGCGCCGCCGACGTCGAGCGTGTCATCGGGCAGGCGGTTGCAAAGGCGACGCAGCTCCGCACGCCGGCGACGATCGCGGTCGTCGATCGCGAGGGGAATGTGCTCGGCATCTTCCGCATGGCGGGCGCGCGCACCTCGACGACGCTGCGCGGGCTGCCGCGCGAGCGCTCGGAGGCGTCGTTCGCGCACGGCGACGGGCTCGAAGGCGTCACGCTGCCCGACGCGGTCGCGGTTCCGGCGGGGCTCGTGTGTGGGCCGGCCGTCGTGTCGGGCGCGGCGCTGGCCGCCGTCTCGAAGGGCGGCACGGCGGCCTTCTTCGCGACCCGTGGCAACGCGTTCACGCCGCGGACGGCGTCGTTCATCATCCAGCCGCACTTTCCGCCGGGCATCCGCGAGACGCCCGCCGGCCCGCTCTTCGGCGTGCAGTTCTCCAGCCTGCCGTGCAGCGACGTGATGCCGCGCCTGCCGCTCGGGCTCGCCGGCGATCCGGGCGGGCAGCCGCTCTACGAGGCCGGCACGCCGGTCGGCGGCGTCGGCGTCGAGGGCGACGGCGTCTACGGCGTCGACCGGAACCCCGCCGACGGCGACGTGACTGCCGAGGAGCGGATCGCCGTCGCGGCGACGCGCGGCTTCGAGGCGCCGCGCGAGATCCGCGCCGATCGCCTCTTCGTCGCCGGGCTGCGCTTCCCGTTCGCGAACACCGACGACACGTCCGGGCCGCCCGCCGCCGCACTCGCGACGACCGCCGGCGTCACGGAATGCCCCGTGCGCGACGCGCCGTCGAGCCGGTTCGTCGCCGGCACCGTCGGCGGGCGGCGCGGCAGCTTCGACCCGCGCTTCTTCCCGCCGCACGACGCTGCGGACCCCGCGCCGGCCGACGGCGGGCTGCGCGCCGACGAGGTGCTGCGCATGCTCGGCCGCGGGGCGCGGAAGGCGTTCGTGCTCCGCGCCGCGATCCGCCGTCCGCTCGGCGACCGTGCCCGGGTGACGATCGCCGTCGTCGACCGCGGCGGCACGGTGCTCGGCGTCTTCCGCACGGTCGACGCGCCGGTGTTCGGCTTCGACGTGTCCGTGCAGAAGGCGCGTGGCACCGCGTTCGCGAGCTCGCCCGACGCCGCCGACCGGCTCCGCGCCCGCGGCCTCGGGGAGTTCGCCGACGCCGCCGTGCGCGACGGCCTCCGTCTCGATGGCCGGATCGCATTCGCGGAGCGGAGCGTCGGCTATCTCGCGCGGCCGTTTTTCCCCGACGGCATCGACGGCACGGCGCCCGGCCCGTTCTCGCGACCGATCGCGCGCTGGAGCCCGTTCGACGACGGCCTCCAGGTCGAGCTCGTGAAGCCGGGCCTCGTCGCGCTGCTCTCGGGCGCGCCGCTCCCCGGCGGCGATTGCACCGGCGTCGCCGCCGTCGCCGGCGGCATCCAGATCTTCGCCGGCGCCGTGCCGCTCTATCGCGGACGCACGCTCGTCGGCGCCGTTGGCGTGAGCGGCGACGGCGTCGATCAGGACGATGCGGTCGCGACCGCCGCGAGCCGCGGCTTCGGTGCGCCGCGCGATCTGCGGGCCGACCGAGTGCACGTCCGCGGCGTCCGCCTCCCGTATGTGAAGCTCCCGCGCCGCGCCGAGATTCGCTGAGACGTTTCGCGCCCGCGGGAAGCGCGCGCGCCGCCCCGTCGCGCGGGAGGGAATCCGAGGCCCGCAGAGCGCGATTCGACCGATCGGTCGGGTCCGGCACGACCGGTGCTAGCGGGAGGGTGCCGGCGCAGCGCCGGCGGGAGAAGCGCATGTCGGACTTTCTGTCGGCGTACTCGATCCAGAGCTGGCTCGAGTCGTGCCCCCAGGGCTACCTCGAAGGGACCGAGTTCGGGCACCGCCCCGGCGAAGAGGAGGTGCCGCTGCTGCTCGACAACGAGGTGCTGCGCGAGGACGCGATCCGGACGACGGTGCAGCTGATCGTCGGCGAGCGCTGCGCCCTGGCGGCGTCGTCCGGGCTCATCAATGCGGCGCCCGACGAGGGCAGCAAGCGCTTCCTCGCCACGCAGACGCTCGACGAGGCGCGCCACGTCGAGATCTTCACCCGCCGGCTCCTCGACCTCGGCGTCCGCAAGGGCGAGCTCGAGACGGTGATCGACGCCTACGCGAATCCGAACCTCGTCAAGTTCGCATCGATCCTGCTCGAGAAGGTCGACGCCAAGGACTTCATCGCCGGCGTCGTCGGGCAGAACATCGTCCTCGAGGGCATGGCATTCAGCGTCTTCGAGATGATGCACGCGATGAACCAGGAGGTGAACCCGAAGTTCGCGCACACGCTGGCCGGCACCATCGCCGACGAGCGGCGCCACGTCGGCTTCGGCGAGAACCGGATCGGCGCGCTCATCAAGGCGCATCCCGAGAAGAAGGCCGAGGTCGAGCGGATGCAGCGCGACATGTCGTACTTCATGCTCGCGACCTTCGCCGACGCGTTCCGCCAGACGCGCGTGCTCGACGAGATGAATCGGATCGGGCAACCGCGCGCCCACTCGGCCTACCAGGGCGTCGACCTCGGCGAGCTGTCGACCGACGAGATGGAGCAGCTCCTCGCCGATACAGTGCTGAAGGAGTTCAAGACGCGGCTCGGCCGGATCGGGATCGAGTACCAGTCGCCGGTCCGCGTCTGACGCCGATGGATGCGCTCGAGCAGGAAGGCCTGGCGCCGCCCGACGACGCCGCGCGCCGGCGGTTCGTCCTCGACGACACCGGCTTCGACGAGGTGCCCGCGAAGTTTCGCCGCTTCTACCGGAAGTGGCGCGGCGCTGGCGACGAGCTCGGGCCGAACGAGGTGCTCTGCCCCGTCTGCAAGGTCGTGATCCGATCCACCCGCGAGCTCCGGCCGGGCGACCGGGTGTACTGCATGCCCTGCATGTCGCGGCTCATTGTGGTGCGGACGGACGCCGGTACGTTGGAGGCGCGGGTCGCGTACTGACTGGCACGGGAGCTGCTCCTGCACGAGGTATGGCGTGGTACAGCAGCTTCCGCGGTCGAGTGGTCCTGGTGACCGGTGCGTCGAGCGGCATCGGGCGCGCGACGGCGGTCGCCTTCGGCGCGGCGGGCGCGAAGGTCGCGCTGGTCGCCCGCCGACGCGACGCGCTCGAGGAGGTCGCGCATGCGATCGCCGGCGCGGGCGGCGAGGCGCTCGTCGTGCCGACCGACGTGACGCAGCCCGAGGCCGTCGCCGCCTGCTTCGCGCGCACCGTCGACCGCTTCGGCGCCGTTCACGTCGTCGTGAACAACGCCGGTCTGCTCATCCCGTCGCCGGTGCCGGACGTCCGTGCTGCCGACCTCCGGGCGATGCTCGACGTCAACCTGTTCGGCTCGCTCTCCGTGATGCAGGAGGCGGTCCGCATCATGCGGACGCAGCGCGACGGCGCGATCGTCAACGTCGCGTCGCTCGGCGGGCGGCGCGGCATCTCGCCGATCGGCGCCTACTGCGCCACGAAGTTCGCGCTGGTCGGACTCACCGAGGCGCTCCGCATGGATCTCCACGACGACCCGATCCACGTCTCGCTCGTCATGCCGGGCGTCGTCGACACGCCGATGGTGACGGCCGTCGATCTCGATCCGGAGTTCGTCGAGCTCTGGCCGGCGGCGATGAACATGCCGCCGTCGTGGGTGGTGTGGGCGATCTTCGCCGCGGTCCGCTTCGAGCTGGTCGAGATCTCGGTGCCGCCCGGCGCGGGCACGCTCGAAAAGCTCGCCGCGCTCGCGCCCGGCGTCGCCGACTCGATCGTCCACTGGCTCAAGCGCACGTCGCAGTGGCTCGCGCAGGGCGCGTCGCGGTAGGGACTACGGCAGCTTCCAGGCGTCGACGAAGTAGCCGATGGGGAACGCCGGCCGCTCGCCGTCGGGCGTGTCGACGGCTTCCAGCGCCGGCAGGACGTCGCGCAGGAAGAGCCCGACGACGGCGCGCATCTCGGTGTCGAGGCGCGCGACCAGTCGGAGCAGCCCCGAGCGGAACCAGTGCGCGCCGGCGTAGAAGTCGCTCGACGCCTCGCGCACCTCGACGCGCCGGAAGCCGGCATCCGCGACCACCGCCTCCCACGCGTGCCGGGTGAAGCGGAAGTAGTCGTGCGGCGGCTGGTGGATGCCGTACAGGAACGGCACGTACATCCGGAGCGAGCCGCCCCAGCGGAGCACGCGGTGGTACTCGGCGAGCACGCGCTCGGGGTGCCGCACGTGCTCCATCACCGACGTATTGAACACCATGTGCACGCTGCACCGCGCGAGCGGCAGCGCGGCCAGGTCGGCGACGGCGGCGAGGCGCCGGTAATTCCAGCTCGCGTCGCCCTTGCCGAAGTCGACCGGCAGATAGCATGCGTGCGCGAAGAACGGCGCGTACCGGCATTGCCCCGCGCCGGCGTCGAGGACGACGTCGCCCGCGCCGACGTCGTTCGCCGCGCGCATCAGCCAGTCGAAGGTCGCACGCGCGTGCGGCGACTCGTCGAGGGCCGGCACGGACCACAGGGCGCAGAACCATTGCTCGAGCTCCGCGGCGACGGTCGCCGGTATCCCGGGGCGCGGCGCGGCGCCGACGCTCGCGTTCGCGCGTAGGCCCGCGCGCGCGACCGCATGCGTGACGGTCGTCGCCGCCCGCGGCCGGCCGTCGAGCCAGGGTGCGAGCGCGACCGATGCCGCGTCGACGGCCGCGGCCGCGTCGCGCGACAGCCGTCCGACGTGCGGCGCGGCGACCCGCAGCACCGCCGCCGCATCGCCGTCGAGCAGCGCAATGGTCGCGTACGCGTCGACGACGCGCAGATCGTCCGGCGTGGCGCGGAGCGCGCGCTCGATCTCCTCGCGCGCGCTCACGACGTCGCCGCGCGCCAGCTCCGTCGCCGCCAGCATGAGACGGAGCCGGGTCGTGTCCAGGTCGGCCTCGGGAGGAAGTCGAAGCGCAGGTTCGGCCATGCCTGAGAGCAACGCCCATGCCGCGCGACCTCGGCGTGAAAGCCGACGCGCAGGGGTGGGTGTCGCGCGGCACGAATTGCCGCCCTCGGCAGGTCGCCGGCGCTGCGACGTCGGCACCGGGCTTGAGTGAGCGGTCGGAATGGTCGATGCGTGAGTCGGGGTCGCACTGCGCCGGAAGGAGGTCCGCATGGATCCGCTCGTCGGTACCGTGGTGCTCGGCGTCCTCTTCGTCGGGACGCACGTCGGGCTGGCGGCCGCGCCCGTCCGCTCCCGCCTGGTGGCGCGCCTCGGGGAGTGGGGCTTCCGCTGGCTCTTCTTCGCGGTCGCGGCGGTGACGTTTGCGGCGCTCACGATCTGGTATGCCGACCATCGGGGCGCAGGCGGGCCGGGCCTCGCGCTCGGCGACATCCCCGTCCTGCGTGGCCCGCTCCTCGTCGCCGTCGCGGCCGGGGTGACGCTGATGATCGCGAGCCTCGCCGGATATCGCGGCTCGCCGTACGAGGTCGACGCACCCGGCGCGTCGCGCACGCCACGCGGCCTCGATCGCATCACGCGCCATCCGTTCATGGCCGGCATGGCGCTGTTCGCGGGCGCGCACGCCCTGCTCGCGCCGCATCGTAGCGCGACGATCCTGATGCTCGCGCTCGCCGTGCTCGCCGTCGCCGGCCCGTGGCACCAGGACGTGAAGCTCGCGCGGCTCCGTGGCCGTCCATTCGCCGACTGGCTCGCCGCCACGTCGGCCGTGCCGTTCGCCGCGATCGCGGCCGGCCGCCAGCACTTCGTCTGGCGCGAGCTGCCGATCGGCGCGATCGTCGCCGGCGCGGTCCTTGCCGTGTGGCTCCGTCGCGTGCACGGCGACGTGTTCGCGCATCACGGCGCGTGGGTCGCGCTGGGAATCGTCGGCCCTGCCGCGGCGATCATGGTGGCCGCGTGGAGCCGCTCGCGCCGTGCGGCCGGTGCGCCCCACGAAGCACCGGCCGCGCGCTGAGGTCGCGCGTCGGCCGCGCGCTGATGTCGGGCGCGGGCCGCGCGCTGATGTCGCGCGTCGGCCGCGCGCTGATGTCGGTCAGCGGGCCGCGCGCTGATGTCGCGCGCGAGCCGCGCGCTGATATCGGTCAGCGGGCCGCGGCGACCAGCTGCCCGAGCATCGTCCGGAACGCGCCCGCGTCGGGATAGCGCCCGCCGTGGATCACCCGCGTCGCGCCGGCGTTGGCGTACGCGTCGATCTGCGCGCGCGCCGCGCCGGGGTCGTCGAGCGGCAGCGTCGTCATGGCGGCGACCTCGGGCGCCGGCGCACCGGCGCGCGCCGCTCTGGCGCGGAGGTCGGCGACCAGCGGTCCGAGGACGTCGGGTGGAACGCCGACGGGGATCCAGCCCGCGCCATGCGCGATCGCTCGCCGGAACGCGTACGGCGGCCGTCCGCCGATGAAGAGCGGCGGTCGCGGCGGCCGTGGCAGGAAGAGGAACGGCTGCCCGTTCGCGTCGACGACGTCCGCTGCGAAGCAGCGGTCGAGGAAGGCGAGCGTCTCGTCCGCAATGGCCCCCCGCCGCCGCGCATCGACGCCGAGCGCGCGGAACTCCGCCTCCATCCATCCCACGCCGACGCCGAGGACGAGCCGTCCGCCGGACAGCTCCTGGATGGTGGCGACCCATTTCGCCGTCGGCAGCGGTGGACGGTACGGCAGGATGAGGACGCCCGTCGCCAGCCCGACCCGTCGCGTGACCCCGGCGAGGAACGCGAGCGTCGCCAGCGGGTCGAGGTAGCGCCCGCCGGACCCCTCGGCGTCGTCGGGCGGGATGGCGATGTGGTCCGCCACCCAGAGATCGGCGATGACGGCCGCGTCGTCGACCGCGCGCGCGACGTCGACGAGCGTCGCGGGAGTGGACTGGGGGCCCATGTTGCGGACGGTGATGCCGAGGCGAACGCGCATGGGGCACGGTCGCGTGGGGTGGGGGGTGTGTCAATCGGGGTGGGCGCGTGTGTTGGCGGGCCGCGCAAGGCCCGATGCCGCTCAGCGGCGCGGATGCGGCGCGCGGGGTCTCTCATCGGGCGTGATGAGTCCGATCCGTCTCCATCCGACTGCGGCAAGCGAGGTCCGAGGAGATGCGACCGGGGGCGACGTTCCGCTCGAAGCGCCGGTGGGAACGCGCCAGCCCGTGAACCACCTGGCCGACGAGCATGGATCGAGGCCGGCGGCGTGCCGCAGATGTTTTCGCCAATTCTGGAGCACGTACACGATCGCGTTCCGCACCTCGCGCGGTGTGCGAAGGAGTCGCGCGTGATACCGATCGGCCCACACTGCACCGCGCCGATGGAGGGTGCGGTTCAGGCGTCGCGCGAGGCGGATCGTGAGTCCCTGGATGCCGCGACGCCACGCCTGTGGCGTGTCGGCTTCGGCGATGAGGTGGACGTGATCGTGCTGGACGCTGAAATGGAGGATGCGAAAAGCGCCGCGCGAGGCGCGGCCGACGCCGATGCGAATGGCAGCGAACGCGCGCGCCTCGCGCAATGATGGAATGCCGCGCCGGGCGCGGAGTGTGACGTGGGTCGGGCAGCGCGCCTCGTGCGGTTCGCGCTGCCGGTGAGCGACTGCGCCGCGCCCGGGCGTCTTCGGACGTCCGGCGCCGGAGCGGCGGCCGCCCCAGGACCGGATGGCGAACTCGAGCTGCGTATGGCGCCGCACTTGAATATAACAACAAGCTAGTCAGCTTGTCGAGCGTGGCGTACCCTGACGTTCGCCCAGGCTGGCGCGCGCGAGTACGTCCGGGGCAGCACGTGCGCCACGATGGCGAACGCGACGGCGATGGCGATGACTGGGACAGGCAAGAGCGATTGAATCAGCGCCTCGCGCCTAAACCTGTCGAGTGCCCACATCCCGCCGCAGCGGGTCCACAAACTCGTCGCAGATGGCGACGTCGGTGCCGGTGATGAGCGTGCCGATGTCCTCGACGCTCTTGCTGCAGAACGAGCACGCGGCGTTTGCCGGCCTGTCCGGTCCGATCTGCGGTCCCTGGAGCGACCCCACGGGTCGAGTCCGACGCGCTACCCCGCCGGCAGCTCGAACACGTTCCCCTCTGCGCCCGCCGTGACCCGGAATGCCGGCCGTGCGGCGGCGATCGCGTCGGCGGTCAGGCGGTCGATGTCGTCGTCGGTGTGGGACGGGTCGTGGTGGAACGTGACCAGGTGCTTCACGCGGGCGAGCGCGGCGAACGCCAGGGTGTGCGCCGTCGAGCTATGGCCCCAGCCGACGTGGTCGGGGTACTCGGCCGGAGTGTACTGCGCGTCGTGGATCAGCAGGTCGACGTCGCGGGCGAGGGCGTGGCCGGAAGTCCACTCGGGCGCGCGCAGCGGGAACGGGTCGACGCCGAGGGCGGGCTCGTGGTCGGGGAAGTAGGCCATCGTGCCGCCGACGCCGCGCAGCCGGTACGCGACCGTCGGCCCGGGGTGGCACACGAGGCCGGCGGTGACGCGGAACTCCTCGACGTCGAACTCGCCGCGCGGCACCTCGTGCAGCGTGAGGCGCTGCATCTCGCGGAGGTGCACCGGGAAGAGCGGCGGCGAGAGGTAGCGCATGAGGCGCGCGCGCAGGCTCATCGTCGGGCTCGCCGGGCCCCAGACGTGCACCTCGACCTCGGGATCGTAGAGCGGGTCGAAGAAGCCGAGGCCCTGGACGTGGTCCATGTGGAGGTGCGTCAGCAGCAGGTTCACCCGCTTCACCGAGCCGCAGAGCGCGTTGCCGAGCCGGCGGATGCCGGTGCCCGCGTCGAGCACGACGACCGAGCCGCCGTCGCCGCGTACCTCGACGCAGGACGTGTTGCCGCCGTAGCGCGCCGTCTCGGCCCCCGGGGACGCGAGCGACCCGCGGATGCCCCACAGCGTCACCCTCATTCGCCCGTGAGCTCCCACATCATGGCGACCGCGCCGAGGTTCCGGTCGGCGTGCCCGATCAGCGGAAACGCGCCCACCTCGATGTGGCGACGCACGCCGTCGAGGCCGCGGATCCAGAAGCGGGCCTGCGCCGGCCGGCGCTCGGCGACGGCGATCATGAGCGGCAGCTTCTCGGCCGGCACGGCGGCGCCGCGCTCGTTCGTCGGCGTGAACGCGGTCGCCCATTCGGCGGCCGGCATCTCGCCGGTCTCCTCGAAGCGCATGCCGAGCACGCGCTCCGCGGGCTCGTTGTAGAAGACCAGCGCGCCGGACGTGTCGACGATGAAGATCGGCGTCGACAGGTAGCTGGCCAGCTGCCGGGTGAGGATGACCTCGATCGCCTTCTGGGCCATACGCGCGGTCCTCCGATCCCCCTGGCGACGCGAGTACCAAGGCCCGCGGGGGGTTGGCAACCGCCGCGCTCAGCGCGTCGCGACGATCACCCGCGCCGGCGACGGGGGCAGGTCCTGCATGGACGGCGTCGCCGTGAAGCCGGCCGCCGTCAGCATGCGCCGGTACTCGGCGAAGGTGTAGGCGTCGCCCGTCGGCGTCGTGGCGAGCATCACGAGCGAGAAGCGGACGGCGTCGGGCGGGCCGCTGCGGTCGTCGTCGGGGACGAACTCGACGATGACGGCCCGGCCGCCCGGCTTCAGCGCGGCGCGGACCTTCGCGAGGACGCGCTCGCAGCCGGCGGGGTCGAAGTGGTGGAGGAAGTTCGGCAGCAGGACGACGTCGTAGCCGCCGCCGAACGGCACGTCGAAGGCGCTGCCCGGGATCGTCCGGAAGCGTGACTCGACACCGGCGGCGCGCGCGTTCTCCTGCGCGACGGCCAGCACGTTCGGCCAGTCGACCGCGGTGACCGCGACCTGCGCGTTCCGCTGCGCGAGGGTGATGCCGTAGAGCCCGTGGCCCGCCGCGATGTCGAGGACCTTCCAGCCCGGCGCGCGCTCGACGTCGAGCAGGTTCGCGAGCAGCGTGGCGCTGAGGCCCGCGAACGGTGCCATGGCGCGCGCGAAGTCGACCCAGACGGGATGCTCGGGCGCGAGCGTGCCGGCCTCGGGCACCGCCGTGCCCCCGCGCCGGACGGCGTCGGTGAGGCGCGCGAAGGAATCGAGGATCATCGGTGAGGCGATGAAGCGGACGGCCGGCGCGACGCACGCGGGCGACGACGGATCGAGGAACATCGCGGACACGGGCGTCAGCGCGTAGCGGTCGCCGTCGCGGGCGAGGAAGCCGTCCGCGACGAGCCGGTTCGCGAGCGCGCGGATGCCGCGCGGTGCGGCCTTCGTGCGCGCGGCGAGGGCGTCGATGGTGTTCACGCCGGCGACGATCTGCGCGAAGACGTCGAGCTCGATCGCGGCCTTGAGGGCGGCGGTGCGCTGGTAGCCGGTGAAGGCGTCCCAGACGGCGAGGAGGGAGGGCTCGGTGTCGTCGGTCATGGGGGCCGCTTAGCGCACGTGGCACGGCGGGACAATGCGGGTCCGGTGTTGGTGAGATTCGCGACGGTGAGCTGGTCGCGACGCCGTGGCTGGCGCCGCGGTCGCAGAAGAGCTTTGCCGATCCGGACGCGCAGATGATGGCGACGAGCGACGGGGCGCTGACCTACGCGTACAACGCGCAGGCCGCGGTGAGTCAGATTCGGGCGACGGCCGTCCTCACTTCACGACGCCGGGCAGGGCGCAGAAGATGAGGCTCGGGAGCGGCTCGCACTTCATCTTGTCCATGAACTTCGCGCAGTCGAGGAACGTCGGGAAGCCGCGGGAGCGCATCGAGCCGCCCGGCAGGAACGCCGCCCGGACGGTGCTGCAGTACCGAGGGTTGCCGGTCGTCGGCATGAACCCGTTCGCGTGGCATCCGTTGGCGCATCGGTTGTTCAGGGCAGGGCTGACGTCGCTGGCCTTCACGACGGCCAGCGGATCGGGCGCCGGAAAGCCGCCGACGCCGTCGAGGCAGAGCCACTTCGGGCCGCCCTGCTTCACGCACGTGTCGTTCAGTGTGGTCAGATGCTTTCTCGCGTCGAGCCAAAGATCGCGTTTCGGCAGAATCGGCCCGGGGCGATGGCACGTCCCGCACGCCGATCCGGGCGCTTCGGGTGTTGCGTCGGCGTTCGCGAGCGCGACGTTCCCGGGGGTCCAGTGGCCGCTGGTGAACGTGATCGGCTTGTCGAAGCGCAGGGTCACCGACGCGGAGGTGGCGATGCATGCGTTCGGCCACGTGATGTCCCACGGTGTTCCAGGGTTGGTGGCCGTCGGCGCCCCGCAGGCGGGGGGCTGTCGCAGGCCCGCGAGCTTCGTGCTGCCACCCGAATTTGCGAAGTCGAGATGCAGGTCCGATCGCGCAGCACCCGACCGGTTCGTGATCGTCCAGCGCCGCGTCGGGGGTGCCTTCTGGAGGTCCAGGGCAGCGAACGGCACGTCCTTGTTGGGATCGTCCTCGGCCTGACGATCGTACGCACACGTCTCGCAGGTCGATGTGTTGAAGCACAGGAGGCCGTGCAGCACCTTCTTCGACGCGACCAGGGGGCCGGGAACCGGGGTGTTCCAGCGAGGGAGATAGCTGCATCGGAAGTCGCCGCAGGTCGTCGAGAAATCCTTGAAGAAGTGAGCGGCCCGGGTCGCGCTCGACCCGCTGATGTCGTCGGGATCGTCGAGCGCGCCGGACGGTGTCCAGCCGTTGCACGGAACGTCCGTCGGCTTCGACGTGGGGGTGCACTTGAGCGGACTGGGCAGCCTGCCCTGCATCAGGGCGGTGCACGTGTTGCAGGTGCACGGCTGCGGTGGGGGCGGCGGGGGGGCCGCGCCGCAGAACCCGGACGTGCCACAGTCGTCGCTGTCGCAATCGCCGTCGACGAGGCAGCTGCCGCCCGACGGGCACGGCGCGCACGTCGAGCCGCCGCAGTCGACGTCGGTCTCGTCGCCGTTCTGCACGCCGTCGGCACAGCCCGACGGCTGGCAGACGCCGCCCGAGCAGACGTCGCTCATGCAGTCCGCCGGACGCGTGCACGTCTTTCCCGTGTCGCATGGGTCGCAGAACGGCCCGCCGCAGTCGACGTCGGTCTCGTCCCCGTCCTGGAGCGCGTCGTCGCACGTGGATGGGGACTGGCAGAAGCCGCTGCCGCAGACGCCGCTCGTGCAGTCGGAGCCCACGCGACAGCCGCGCCCGAGCGAGCACGACGGGCAGTACGGCCCGCCGCAGTCGAGGTCGGTCTCGAGGCCGTCCTGGACCTCGTCGTCACACCGGGGCGTCACCGCGGGGACGCAGAGCTCCTTCCGGTCGATCAGGGTCGGTGCGGCCGGGCCGAACTGGTCGTTGGTGAAGACGTGGATCGGCAGCGACGGGGCGCCGGCCTGGTGGATCGACTTGTAGCAGAGCAGTCGGCCCGGATCGTTCTCCGCGCCCGGCTTCTCGGAGTTCTTGTCGACCGGAACGCAGAGCCGGTCGGGACGGGTGAGGACGAGCGTCGCCGTGCCGAACTGGTCCTCGGCGGTGACCGTCCGGCGCACGAAGGCCGGACGCCCCTTCGTCCGTCGCACCTTGTAGCAATCGAAGTGGTCGACGGTTGGATCGCTCGGCGACGCCGGCGGTGCCGTGAGCGACTTCGCCGCCGGCACGAACAGCCGGTCGAGCGCCGTCACGTCGAGGAAGAGCGTCCCGAACTGGTCGACGACGGGCTGATCGACGACGCCCGCCATCGCGCCGCGGAGGCGATGGCCCTGGAGATGGATGGGCTCGGATGGCGCGCCGGGGTCCTCGCCGTTCTTGTCCGCCGGCGCGCAGAGCCTATCGGGGCGCTGCACGGGCAAGCTCGCGACCGTGAAGTCGTCGGCGAGCACGGGGGTGGCGGCGCTGAACGGGGCCGCCTTCACCTCGTAGCACTGGAAGTGGCACGTGCCGAGATCCGGCATGCCGACGCAGGTGTCGTTCAGGCACGCATCGTCCACCGTGCAGCGGTTGCCGTCATCGCACGGGCTCGTGTTGTCGGCGTGCGTGCAGACGAAGGCCCCGTCGACGGACGTGCACGCGTCGTCGGTGCAGGGGTCCAGATCGTCGCAGTCCGCGGCCGTCGTGCAATCCGAGCCCAGTGCCGTCCGGATCGTGAGCAAGCCGATCAGGAGGATGGGGAACGCGAGACGCCACATTGCGGGCCCCCTTTCACGCGACGACTACCGGTAGAATTCAATCGCGGACTACCGGGAACAGCAACGTGACGTCAAGAAAAACCGTTCGAGGGGAAGCCGACCAGCACGCCCGCCGTGCCGCGAGCGGAGGGCCGGGCCCGAATCACGAGCGCGCCCGGGTCCACGCGGAGAACGGCGGCAGCATGCGATCGACCCGCAGCCCCCACGCGTAGTTCTCCTGCACCAGACGGGCGCACCAGCACTGATCGCAGCCGTCGCGCGACAGGTTGGCGAAGGCCTGCGCCGCGCCGAGGCGCACGACGCTGTTGGAGCGGTCGCGGCGGTTCAGCTGCCCGCAGGAAAAGAGGACGCCCTCCGGGTCCATCGTGGCGGTCACCCAGCCGGCGGCGCACGGCGGCCGGGTGGGCTCGGGGAAGCGCCGGAAGTGCCGCAGGCTCGACCAGGCATTGCCGACGGCCGGGACCCGGCGCTTCATCCGTTCGAGGTGGGCGAATGCGGCCCGCATCCGCTCGGCGTCGAGTTGCCACGTGGAGCCGTCGCGCTCGGTGTCGATGAACAGGCTGTTCAGCGCGGGCTGGAACACGATGGGGATCTTCAGCTCCTCGGCGATCGCGATCGTGTCGTCGAGCACGTCGACGTTGTGGCGGCCGACCGTGCAGGTGAACTCGACCGGAACGCCGAGCGTCTGGACCGCCTTCGCCCCTGCGATCGCCTTGTCGAAGCTGCCGGCGCCGCGCAGGCGATCGTGGCTCGCGCGCGGGCCGTCGAGGCTGATCGTCACGCTGCCGAGCTTCTTGATGGTCGCGAGCTTGCGCGGCACGAGGATGCCGTTCGTGTTCATGCTGACGCTGATCCCCCGGTCGACCAGCCAGTCGACGATCTCGTCGATGTGCCGGTGGGTCAGCGGGTCGCCGCCGTCGAGGTGGGCGTCCCGCATCCCGAGGTCGTGGAATTCGCCCAGCGCCGTGAAGATCTGGTCGCGGGTCAGCTCGCTCGCCATCGGCGTGTGGCGATCGCAGTAGGCGCATTCGAGGTTGCAGAGCCAGGTCACCTCGAAGCTGAGGGAGAGCGGGTACGGCCGGATGCCCAGGCGGGCGATCGCCCCACGCGCGATGATGGAAGGATGCATGGGTTCGGCTGGGTTCTGCCAGGTCGCGGTACGGCGTCAAGCCGGGTCCCGGATCCGCGGAGCGTTCCCCGCTACAGCGGCAGCCCGCCCGTCGCCGCGCGCGTCGACCCGTCCTTCTTCCACGCGTCGATCGTGCGCTGCGCGATGCGCCACTGGTGCACCTCGTCGGCGCCGTCGGCGAAGCGCGCCCAGCGGGCCTGCTGCGCCATCATGGCGAGCGGGGTGTCGGTCGAGTAGCCGAGCGCGCCGTGCACCTGGATGGCGCGGTCGACGATCCGGTTCAGCGAGTTGGCGACGAAGTGCTTCGCCATCGACACCTCGCTCCGGAAGTCCTCCTGGCGATCGATCTTGTAGGCGGCGTGGAGCACCATCAGCTTGCACTGGTAGAGCTCCATCGCCGAGTCGGCGATCATCCACTGGATGCCCTGCTTCTCCGAGAGCAGGGAGCCGTGCGCGAAGCGCTTGGTCGCGCGCTCCACCATCATGTCGAGCGCGACCTCGGCCTGACCGATCCACCGCATGCAGTGCGCGAGCCGCGCCGGGCCGAGGCGCGCTTGGCCGAGGAGGTGGCCCTGACCGCGGCCGCCGAGCATGTTCTCGTTCGGCACGCGGAGGTCCTCGATCCGGATCTCGGCGTGGTTGTGACGCCCCGCCATCGTCCCGACGTCGCGCACGACGGTCCACCCCTTCGCGGGCAGGTCGACGAGGAACGCGCTGTTCGCCGCCTGCGGGATCTCGGGCTCGTCCTCCGTGCGCGCGATCAGGATCGCGAACGACGCGCCGCTCGCGCCCGAGATGAACCACTTGTGCCCGTTGACGACCCAGTGGTCGCCGTCCTGGACGGCGCGCGTCTGGATGAGCGTCGGGTCGGAGCCGGCCACCTCGGGCTCCGTCATCGCGAAGCAGGAGCGGATCATGCCTTCGCAGAGCGGACGGAGATACTTCTCCTTCTGCGCGTCGGTCGCCCAGTGAAGCAGCGTATGCATGTTGCCTTCGTCGGGCGCCTGCGCGTTCAGCGCGTACGGCCCGAACGCCGACTTCCCCGCCTCCGCCGACACCGCCGCCATCGCGACGTGTCCGACGCCCATGCCGCCGAACTCCTTCGGCATGTGCGGCAGCCAGAGGCCCTGATCCCGCGCGGCGACGCGCATCTCGATGATCGACTTGACGAGGAAACGGCGGTCGCCCTCGTGCTCCTTGATGCGCAGCTCGGCGGGGCGGACGACGGTCGCGACGAACTCGCGGACCTTGAGGCGGAGCGCGTCGATCTCGGGCGGGAAGGTGAAGTCGATGGCCATGGGCGCCATGCATCGCGCCCCCGCGGCGCGGAATCAAGAGCCTCGACGGGCTACGCGGCCTGCCAGTCGCTCGGCGGAACCGGGTACGCTTCGCGGCTCCACTGCTCCGCGCGGAAGACGTACTCCGCGCGCGGCACGACGGCGATGCCGTGACGCTCGAGCATGCGCGCCCAGCGGTCGTAGTGGCGCAGGATGGTCTTCGCCGTCGTGCGGTAGCCGCGGCGGATCACCTCGAAGCGCAGCGCGTAGGTCATGAGCGAGTAGCCGAAGAGCTGCCCGTCGTACTCGTAGGGCTCGAAGACGACGAGGTCGAGATCGGGCCGCTCCTCCTGGAGCGCGGCGATGCTGTCGCGCAGCCGTCGCTGGAGGACGATGCGGAGTGCCTGGCTGCCGATCGCGGGCAGCCCGCCGTGCCGGATGGGCGCGGCCAGCCGGTCGGCCATCAGCGGACGGATCGGGTTCACCATGATGACGAGCTTCGCCTGGTGATCTGTGGCGAGCCGCTCGTGCGCGGTGTCCGTGACCACCGCGTCGACGTAGTCGACGCCGTCGATGCGGACCGGCTCGAACACGATCGGGATCGCCGCCGACGCGGCGACCGCGGCGGAGATCGGCGTCGGCTCCGGACGGTGCAAGCCGAAGACGTGGGTCGCACCGGTGTCGAGCGCCGTCGCGGGCACGAGGAGACGACGGGGCAGGTCGTCGAACATGTCGCAGCGGCCGGCGGCGGCGAGCGCCGAGCGCACCCAGTCGCGGAGGCCGTCGAGCGAGAAGATGCCGTGGGGCAGGTGGTTCCCGAGCGTCGCCAGCGACTCGAGCACGAGCGCCTCGCGCCAGTGCAGCGCGAGGTCGAGCGCGACCCGCGGCAGCGCGGCGGCGAGGCGGGGCAGCGTCGCGAGATGACGGCCCCACGGGACGGAGAGGAGCGTCGCGCCGGAGAGGCGCGGGAGGAGCGGGGTGTCGAACTCGAGCGTCTCGCGCACGGCGCCCGGCGGCACCTGGTTCGCGAGCAGCGCGGCCAGGAACGCGCCGGCGCTGGAGCCGATGTAGAGGTCGAAGTCGCAGGTGGTGAAGCCGTCGAAGTAGGCGTCGAGCGCCATGAGGGCGCCGACCTCGTAGAGGCCGCCGACGATGCCGCCGCCCGAGAGCACGAGGGCGTGGCGCGGAGGGGAGTCCCAACCCGGGCGCATGGGGGTACGCCGGAATATCGGCGGCGGCCTGCACGGACTTGAACGCGCCTTGCGCGGCGCGTCGTCCGTGCGCACAGTTCGCCGTATCCATGCTGCCGCCGCGGACCGCGCGCGCCGTCGAGCTGATGACCCGCTTCGCGCAGCGCACGGGCCTCACCGGTGCCGCGCCGCCGCGGCGCTATCTCTGGACCGACGCGTTCGCCGTCTGCAACTTCCTCTCGCTCGCGCGCGCGACCGGCGACGGCGGGTATGTCGAGCTCGCGCTCCGGCTCGTCGACCAGGTGCACCAGGTCCTCGGCCGGCACCGGTCCGACGACGACCGCGCCGGCTGGCTGAGCGGGCGGGACGGCGAGCGCCATCCGACGCGCGGCGGGCTCCGCATCGGAAAGCGTCTTCCGGAGCGCCGCGTCGGCGAGCGCGTTGACGAGCGGCTCGAGTGGGATCGCGACGGCCAGTATTTCCACTACCTCACGAAATGGATGCACGCGCTCGACCAAGTCGCGCGTGCCACCGGCCAGGCGACGTTCGACGTCTGGGCGCGCGAGCTCGCCGCTACGGCGCATCGCGCCTTCGTCCACGGCGGCCGGATGTGGTGGAAGGCGAGCATCGACCTGTCGCGCGCGCAGGTGCCGTCGATGGGGCAGCACGATCCGCTCGACGGGCTCGTCACCTGCGTCGCGCTGCGCGCGACGGCGACGCGGCTCGGTGCGTCACCCGACCCGTCGCTCGAGGAGGCGATCGCCGCCTTTGCCGCGATGGTCGACCCGCACCACCTGACGACCACGGACCCGCTCGGGCTCGGCGGCCTCCTCGTCGACGCGGCGCGCATCGCGCAGCTCGAGAGCGGCGGCGCGTGGACCGGCCCGCGCGATCTCCTCGACGCGCTCGTCGAGTCGACGGTCGCCGGACTGCGCACCTATCTGACGCAGCCCGAGCTCCGGGCACCGGCGGAGTACCGGCTCGCGTTCCGGGAGCTCGGGCTCGCGATCGGTCTCGCGGCGGTCGGCCGGCTGCCCGAGACGGTCGGCGCACGGCTCGCGCCCTACGCCCGCCTGCACCACGACATCGAGTCGTTCTGGCTCGTGCGCGCCCACCGCGCGACGGCGGGTTGGCGCGACCATGCGGACATCAACGACGTCATGCTGGCGACCAGCCTCGCGCCCGACGGGTTCCTCGATCTCGGCTGAACGACCGGTCCACTGCCGAGAACGGCGTCCGGCCGCGTCGACGGCGTCCGGCGGCGGGGCCGCCAAATCTAGACGGCTTCGTTCCCGCCGGACTATGGTGCGCGCCGTGCAGACGGAACGGACGCGACCGTGAGCCGGATGCCGGAATGGTCGACGCGTGCCCTCGGCTGGGTGTCCGGGACCGTCATCCCGATCGCGTTCGTCTGCGTCGGCGCATACCTCTTCTACCACGCCGACCGGATGGGATCGCTCGTCGAGCGGAACGAGCGCGAGCTCGCGACGCTGCGGGACGCGATCCGCCAGAAGCGCGACGCGCTCGCGACCGTTCTCGCAACCGAGCTGCGCTCCGAGAACGGTACGCGCCCGGGCGAGGCCGGCTCGCAGTTCTCCGCCACCGTCTTTCCCTCGCTCGCGACCGTACCGGACGACGACGTGGCCCTGCCCGCCGCGAGCGCCGACGGGACGCGCCTCGCCGTCGTCGCCGGGCAGGACGGCGCCGCCGTCTACGTCTCCTACGAGGCCCGCTGCGATCGCGAGGTCGGGTGGTTCGACGACGCCGACGGGCGCTGTGGCAGGCCGGCGACGAAGTGCACCACGAACCGGACGAACGGCTCGGCGTTCGCGCGCTGCAGCCGCATCCCGCTGGACGCGCTCGTCGGACCGCTACTGCGTGACGGAGCCGTCTTCGACGCCATCGCGGTCACGGTCGGAACGCTGCCGGTGAAGATCGAGAGCCCCGGTCTGCCGACCGGCATCGACGACGACCTGCGGCGCGCGCTCGAGCAACTGCCGCCCCCGTCCACGGCCGAGCCGAAGGGATCGTCGGAGAGCGATGTCGCGAAGGCGATCGCCGCGGTGACGCCGGTTGCGACGTCGCAGATCCGCCTCCGCGACGCGCCTTTCTACCACTTCGTCGAGCGGATCGGCCCCGGTGCGGTGCGCGCGACCGAGGCGTGCGGGGACGGCAAGCGCGCCGACGCGGCCGTGCGCGTCCACGGGCTCACGCGAGCGGCGACGCTCGCGGCGGAGGCGCGCGAGATTCCGAACGGCTGGCTGCTCGGCGTGTTGCTCGCGCTCGTCCTCGTCGCGGCGTCGTGGCCGATCCTCAAGCTCTGGTCCATGGGGCCGCACGAGCGCCTGAACGGCCTCGACGTTCGCCTGCTCGTCGTGTCGATGGTGTTCGGCACGGGGCTGATCACGTTCGTGCTCTGCCAGCTCGTCGGACACCACGCGGTCATCCGTCGCTTCGACGCGCAGCTCGGCGAGGTCGCGGCCCGCGTGGAGGGGCGCCTCATCGGGGACCTCGTCGAGGCGAACGCGCTCCTCGACGGCGGCCTCGAGCCGGGCAGGCCGGTCACGTACACCGACTTCACGAGCATCCTTCGTGCCGGCATCCCCGACGGGCGGCCGACGGACCGCTGGATCGCCGACGGATCCGGGGGAGTTGGGGACGGCTCGTCCAGCCGCGTCTCGCACCTCACGCAGCTGCGGGCGCCGCGGTTCATGGTCAAGGACCGCGCCTACTTCCGCGACCTGGCGAAGGCCGACGGCAGCGGCGACGGCCTCTGGAGGCTGCCGACGGGATCGCCGAAGCGGTTCTCTGCCGAGCTGGTCGTGTCGCGGACGGACGGCCTCACGACGCTCGCGATCGCCCGGCGCGTGGGTCAGGAGGCGATGCTCATCGTCGGAATGCGGGTGAGCGCGTTGGTCGAGCCGGTGCTGCCGTACGGCTTCGGGTTCGCGTTCGTCGATGCGCACGGCGACGTCAAGCTCCATTCCGATCCGCGCCGGAACCTGGTCGAGAACATCGTCACCGAGTGCGGCGACGATTCGCGCCTCGTCGCCGCGCTCGCGCATGCGCCGCTTGCCGGGACGACGCCGCCGCTCGACGTGACCTACCGCGGTACGCCGCACCGGCTGGTCGTGCACGGCGTGGCGGGCACGCCGTGGCGACTCGTCGTGTTCCGGAACGACGAGGTCCTCGACCGCGTGAACGACGAGGTCATCGCCGCATGGGCAGTGCTGTACCTGACGTACGTGGGCGCGCTGGTCGGCCTCCTCTTCGTCGTCCAGATCCTCCACGATCGCTACCGGGCCGAATGGCTGTGGCCGGACCGGCGGCATCGCGCGCTCCACCCGGCGGCCGCGATGCGGCTGCTCGCGACCGCCGGCGTCGCCGCCGGGGCGCTCGCCGGCCAGCCGGGCGCATGGCGCTTCGCGATGCTCGCGGCGGTCGCCGCGGGCACGGTCGCGGCACTCTGCCGGGCGCTCGGCGAGCCGCGTCGGGCCGTGCTGTCGCCCGTCGAGCGGCGGCTTGCGCGGGGGGTGGCCGCGAGCGCCGCCGGTGTTGCGCTCGTCCTTGCTGCGCGCGTCGGCGACTGGTCGACGGCGTCCGCGGTCGTCGTGCTGGCGGCGGCGTGGGAGCCGACACCGGCGCTGCGTGGGTCGCAGGTCGTCGCCGTCGTCGTCGCGATGGCGGTCGCGGCGCTCGGCTGGATCGCGCCGTCGGGCTGGTGGGTGGCGCTGGTCGTCGCGACGGCGCCTGCCTGGCTGCTGCCGCCGTGGACCGGCACCGCCAAGGGTGGCGCGCGGCGCGGTGCGCTCGATCGGCTCGCGACGTCGTGGTTCCCTGCTCGGGCGGCCGCCGAATCGAAGGAGTGGTCGTTCCGGGTCGCGTACGTCTCGATGCTGGTCGCGGTGATCACCTGCGTCGCCGTGGTGCCGGCGATCTCGTTCTACACCGACGCACGCCGCCAGGTGCTCTGGGAGCTCGGCGAGTTCTTCCACGAGGACCTCGCGGCTCGCGCCAGCACGGAGGTCGCGGGCCGGCCTGGCGTCCACCCCGCGGCGTACGCGACGTCGCTCACCGACCGCTGGGCGGACTTCGACGACACCGTTCCGGGACCGCTCGACGCGCTCGCCGGGATGCTCTTCCCACGCATGCCGAGCTTCGGCGCGCCCATTCCCGAGCTTCGCGCCCTCGGGACGCGCGGCACGCGTGACGCCGTGGCGATGCCAGCGTCGCACGACGTCGACGAACGCGTGCCCGCCCCGCCGTCGCTTCGCAGCCAGGCGCCGTCGCGCATCCACGTGCCGCACCGCTCGCCGCCGGCGGCGACGATCGCGTTCTTCGCGCTCCTGTGGGCGGCGCTGCCCGCGGTCGGCTTCGGGATCGTCTGGTCGATCGTGCGACTGCTCTTCCTGCTCGACGTCGACCGGACGGAGGTCGCCCGGCGACCGCACCCGGCACGCGGCTCCGCGATCGTGTGGACGCTCGCGGCCGGCGGCGACGTCGCGTTGACGCACGCGGCGTCGGCGGAGCAGGACCTCGTCGATCTGCGCGAGCCGACGACGCCGGAGGCGCTCGCGAAACGGGCCGATGCGGTGGTCGCGCCGCGGCTCGAGGTCGACCATCTCGAATGCGCGCTCGTCGACCAGGACCTCCACCGCGCGGTGGTCGACGTGCTCGAGCGGATCGTCCGCAGCCACAAAAAGGTGGTCGTGCTGACCTCGGAGATCGATCCGCTGCGCTACGTCGCGGCGCGCGTCGTCGAAGCGGCGAACGACCGCGCGGTCGCGGCGGATGCCGATAAGGCGAAGGAAGCCGAAGCGCGCGAGCGTGACGCCGCGGCGCTGCTCCAACGCTGGGCGCTCCTTCTCGACGCGTTCCATCGCATGCGCTGGGAGGTGCCGCCCGGGAGCCATGCGGCGACGCCCGAGCGGACGGTCGCCGAGGGGCTCGCGCGCAAGTATCCGGCGCTGCCCGACGAGGACCGTCTGCCGCCGGAGCAGGCCGACGAGGCCTGCGAGGCACGCCATTGGCAGATCTGGCACCAGTGCACGCGGGCCGAGAAGCTCGCGCTCCGGCATCTCGCCGAGGAGGGGTTCCTCAATCCGAACGCGCAGGACGTGGCGCGCCCGCTCATGCAGCGGCTCCTCGTCCGTCGCGACCCGGCGTTCGTTCTGCCGAGCGAGGCCTTCCGCCGCTTCGTGCTGCGCGCCGAGACGCACGCCACGGTGAGCGGCTGGGAGCAGGCCGGCATCCCGAGCGCGTGGTCGAAGCTCCGGACGCCGCTCATGGTGCTCGCGACGCTCGGAGTCGTCTACCTGATCGTCGCGGAGCCAGACGCCCTCAACTCGTCGATCGCGCTCGCGGGCGGCGTCGCGGCCGCGCTGCCGCTCCTGCTGCGCATGTTCGCGATGGTCGGCGATCAGCGCGCGGGCGCCGGCGCACGGTGATTACCGGACCCGGCCCGCGCCGACGAAGTACGGTCGCGGGTCGATGGGCTCGCCGTTCCACCAGCGGCCGTCGCCCGGCCGCGCCATGATTTGGAAGTGCAGGTGCGGCTCGCGCCGGTCGGCGTTCCCGGTCGTGCCGACGTAGCCGATGACGTCGCCGCGCGCGAGCGCCGTGCCCTTGCCGATGCCGGGGCGGTACCGGTCGAGGTGCGCGTAGTAGTAGACGAAGCGCTCGCCCTCGTCGGTGGCATAGACGGTGAGGCCGCCCTTCGCGTTGCGGCTCAGGCGGAGGATGCGCCCCGCGTCGGCGGCGACGACCGGCGTCCCGCGCGGCGCCAGGATGTCGACGGCGCCGTGGATGCGGCGGAAGCCGCGCGGCGAGCGGAAGTCGTCGGGCACCTCGGCGGGCGAGACGCCGGCGACGGGAACCATCAGCTGACGGGCGCGGAGGGCCTCGTCGAGCGGAGGGTGGCGGCGGAAGAGCGCGCAGCCGCCGACGAGCACGCAGGCGATCGCCGCGGCGCCGGCGGATCGTCGCCGTGTCGTCGGGTCGGGACGACGGGGGACGGCGGCGCAGCTCGTCTCGACCGAGCGTGGCGTCAGCGGATCAGCCTGCGACGGGCCTCGGGTTCCGCGAACTCCACCGCGGGTGCCTGCTTGAGGAGCGCCAGCACGCGCTTGCCCGTCGTCTCGTCGGGGACGTCGACGGTGTGCAGGCTCGCGAGCTCGTCGTCGGCTTGGTCGGGAAAGAGGCGTTGCATCACGGCCCCGTGCTTCGCCAGCGCCTCGTGCAGCGCGCGCAGGCCCGCCGCCGACGTCCCCGCGCGCAGCTTGAACCGCAGCTTCACGTGGACATCCTACCGCACGGGATGCCGGTCCGGCATCCCGTGCGGTCGCGACGTCAGAGCGCGGCCTTCACGTCGAGGAGGCCGGCGCCATACGCCGACGTCCACGACTTCTTGCCCATCCCGGCGACCTTCTGGGCAGTGTCGACGAGGTGCTGCTTGATCTTGACGGCATCCCAGCCGGGGTTCTTGGCGGCCACCAGGCCGGCCGTGGCGGTGACGTGCGGCGTGGCCATCGACGTTCCGCTCCAGGATGCATACTCGGTCTCGGTGAGCTCCGGCGGCGCGGCCTTCAGCGGCAGCGTCGACAGGATGTTCGAGCCCGGCGCGACGAGGCCGATGTGCTTGCCGGTGTTCGAGAAGACCGAGCGCCGGAGCGTCTCGGCGACCGCACCGACGGCGAGCACGCCCTTGTAGGCGGCAGGATACTCGGTCGGGTTGCCGTCCTGGTACTCGTTCCCCATCGCGGCCGCGACGACCACGCCTGCGGCCTCGAGCCGCTGGAAGAGCAGCTGCTCGGTCTGGGACGATTCCGTTCCGCCGATCGACAGGTTGATCGCATGGACGCCGGCGTCCCGTGCCGCGCCGAGCGCGCGCAGGAAGAGCGTGCCGTCGACGTAGAACTCGCCGTCGGTGGGATCCGGCTCGTCGCCGAAGATCTTCCAGACGATGAGGTGGCACCCGGCCGCGACGCCGGCGATGCCGATGCCGTTGTTCGCCTTCGCGCCGATGATCCCGCTCACGTGGGTGCCGTGCCCGACGAGATCGCGCGCGCTCACGCCGTCGTGGTGATACGCGGTCACGACGCCCTTCAGGTCCGGATGCGTCATGTCGACGCCCGTATCGAGCACCCCGATGACGACGCCGTTCGTCGGCAGCACCGCGCCGAACCAGTCGATGGCGCGGAGTCCCCACTGCTTGTTCGTCATCGGGTCGGCGGCCAGCGTCGGCTTCTGGAGCCAGCGGGCGGGCATCGGCTCCGCGATCTCGATCGCGCGCGAGCTCTTCAGGCGGCGCATGAGCGCCGGCGTCACCTTCTTCGGATCGAGCTCGAGCACGTTGATGCCCGCCAGCTCCTTGTGGGTGCCGTGCGCGACGCTCGAGAACACGGCGAGCTTCGCCTGTGCGCCGCCGCGCACGCCCGCGCTCGCGACCTGCTCGGCCTGGGTCGAGAAGATCGGCGTCACGCGCTTGAGCCCGGCGTTCTTGCGCAGGTACTCGAGGGGCGCGCTGATGGCGTCGGGGATCGCCTCGTCGACGGCCGCGACCGTCATCCGGGTGCCGGCCCGACGAGGAGCCGGCACCGCGTCCCCGCGAATGCGGAGGATCATCTGTCCTTCGATGAAGCGCTTGCGCTTCGGCCCGTGGAACTCGACCGTCTTTCCGACGACCCGGGTCTCTCCGTGCAGCATGGGCATCTCCTCTGTTGGCGTGGCTGTCGCCACGCCGGGGTGGGATGGGCCTCGATCTACCGCCGCCACGGAGACGGTGTCAACTGGATAACTGGAATGCTAGAGGGTCACCGCCGCGCCGGTCCGCATGTCCAGGATCCTGGACGCCGGTCCTGAAACGTGGACACCGGCCGCTCACGCGCCGACGCGCGCACGGATCACGTCGTTGTAGCTCCGTCCGGGCGGGATGACGTCGAACGCCACCGGCGGCAGGAACGTGACGTAGAGCGCGCGCCGTCCCGGCCCGCGGCCGCGCGGCGGCGGCGCGGCGTGGAGCACGTCGCCGAGGTGCACCGTGCAGTCGCCGGGCTCCGTGTCGATCGCGACGGCCCGCTGGTCGCCCCGCGCGAGGTCGCGCCGGTGGGAGGAGCCCCGCCACGAGCGGGCAGGAAGAGGAGTCGTCCGGTCTCGTCCGTCGCGGCGTCGAGCTGCACGCCGACGTTCGCGGCCGGGCACGTGACGGGATGGCCGCCGAGCCCGCAGTCGCGATGCCACGGCAGGTCGGAGAGCCCGGCGACCACGTCGGCGTTCTTGATGACGACGGAGTGGCCGTCGCAGCGGTCGAGCGCCGGGCGCAGCGCCGGGTCGGCCAGCGCCGCGAGCCGGCGGAGGCGCGGGTCGTCGTTCAGCGCCGCCACGGCGGGGACGGCGAGACCGAGGTAGATTAGCCGGCACAGCACGTTCGCGCCGTCGGCGCGCTGCGCCCACCACGAGCGGCCGTCGCCGGGCCGCGCGGACTCCTGGAGTGCCGCCACGGCGTCGCGGATCGGCGCCAGCTCGTCGCCCGTGAAGACGCGCTTCACGAGCAGGTAGCCGGTCTCGAGAAGGAAGTGGCGGAGGTCGTCGTCCGCGTCGTCGAGCGTGAAGGCGGCGCGCAGATCGAGCGGTGCGCCGGCGCGATCATGCAGCGTGATGCGGTCGAGGTCGAGGATGGGGCGGCCGGAGAAGAGGGCGCGCAGCGCGGGCTCCCAGCGCTCGAGGTCGGCGGCATCGCCGCGCGCGAAGCGGAGGTGGCCGCCGTAGAGGAGCCCGGCGGCGGTGTGCAGCTCGTGGACGAAGTCGGACCACGCCTGCGGCCCGAGCTCGACGACGGTTCCGGCGTCCTCGCCAAGCTCGACGGCGATCGTGTCGCCGTCCGGCCGAAATCGCCATGCGCGCCCATCGGGCAGGCGGAACGCGATCGTCGCGATGCCGCGGACGTCGCGCGCGGCGGCCACGCCGGCGGCCGAGGCGCAGCGGGCGGGCAGGACGCGGCAGTGGTAGTCGTCGAAGTCGAGGAGCGGCAGGTCGTGCACGCCCGTGGCTCGTAGCACGGCTGTCGTGGCCGGCGTAGTGCGTGCCCGGCGGCCCGTCCCCGCGTATACTGACGCGTTCCGCATGCACGAGATCCAACCCGACCGCCCGCCGACCGCCGTCCTCGTCGCCGTCCAGCGCCCCGACGTCGACGACGCCGAGTTCACCGAGTCGCTCGCCGAGCTGCGACGGCTGGCGAAGACCCTCGGCCTCCGGGTCGCCGGCACGTGCACGCAGAAGCGCACGACGTTCGACGCCGGCACCTACGTCGGCTCGGGCAAGCTCGACGAGCTGAAGCAGCTGATCGGCGACGGCAAGGCCGGCACGATCGTGATCGACCACGAGATCACGCCGTCGCAGGCGCGGAACCTCGAGAAGGCGACCGGCACGACGGTCATGGACCGGACGGCCGTCATCCTCGAGATCTTCCATCGCCACGCGAACTCGCGGGCGGCGAAGGCGCAGGTGGAGATCGTGCGCCTGCAGTACATGGCGCCGCGCATGCGCGAGGCGGGCGCGGGGAAGGACCGACAGCGCGGCGGCATCGGCGGGAAGGGCGCCGGCGAGTCGCACCTTGAGCTCGACCGCCGGAAGATCCGCGACCGCGTCGCGGAGCTGACGGCCGAGCTGACGTCGCTCGAGCAGGAGCGCCGTACGCAGCGCGCGCGGCGCCGCGACCTCTCGCGCGTCGCGCTGGTCGGCTACACGAACGCCGGCAAGTCGACGCTCATGCGCGCGCTGACGGGGAGCGAGGTGTACGTCGCGGACAAGCTCTTCGCGACGCTGGACACGACGGTGCGGACGCTCGTGCCGGAGACGCGGCCGCGCATCCTCGTCGCGGACACGGTCGGGTTCATCAAGAAGCTGCCGCACGGGCTGGTGGCGTCGTTCAAGAGCACGCTCGCGGAGGCGCTGGAGGCGTCGCTGCTGGCGCACGTCGTCGACGCATCCGACCCGGGGTTCGAGCGGCAGCTGGCGGTGACGGCGGAGGTGCTGGACGAGATCGGGGCAGGGGACGTGCCGCGGCTGCTGGTGTTCAACAAGATCGACCGGGTGGCGGATCGGGCGTCGGTCGAGGCGTCGCTCCGCGAGCGGTGGCCGGAGGCGCTGGTGATGTCGGCGAAGGATGCGGCGGACGTGGGGCGGCTGCACGCGGCGTTGGTCGCGTTCTTCACGCGGGACCTCGTCGAAGGCGTCGTGCGCGTGCCGTGGGACCGGCAGCAGCTGCGCGGGGAGATCTTCGCGTCGTGCGACGTCGTCGAGGAGCGGGCGGAAGCGGATGCGGCGGTGTTCCGGGTGCGGGCGCATCCGGAGACGTTGGCGCGGCTCGGCGGGGGCTGAACTCGGTCCTACCGTCGCGTCACTGGCAGACGATGCGCTGCCGGACGGTATCGTACACGCAGCTCGGCGCCGGCGACGGGCCGGGGAACTGCGCCAGCGTGCACTGCGTGGTGGCAGTCGGCGTATCGACGACCACCTCGAACGACAGGGGCAGATGATCCTTCCACTGCGCGTAGAGCGCCTGGCTGCCGGTCGCGGTGATCTTCACGAGCCCCGGTGTCACCATCGACCGGTCCTGGACGGCGATCTGGACGATGCCGCCCGGGGCGAAGGACCTCTGCACGTAGTTGCGTGCCACCCACGTCCACTTGGTGCCCGGCGCGTTCACCTTCCAGCCCCGTCGGACGGAGTGATCGTACGCGCCCGGCTCGGCCACGAGGTCGAGGCCGTAGCCTGAGGCATCGACGACGCGAAGGTGGAGCCCGTGCGCGATCGGATCGAGCGGCGGGCTGAACGGATGCGGGAACACCACCTGGCCGGACAGGGACACGCGCGGCGTCGCGAGCAACGCGAGCTTGCTGACGACGACTTTCGCCGTCGTCGGCGCGGTGCCCCCTGTGCACGGATCGTTCGAATCGCAGGCGCCGTCGCCGTCCGAGTCGAGCAGGCAGCAGTTCGGATCGCAGCCGTCGCCGGGCGCCGTGTTGCCGTCGTCGCATTCCTCGCCGGGCTCGACGACACCGTTGCCGCACCGGCCTGCGAACAGACGGACGAGTCCCGTGTCGCCGCCGAAGCCCCACGCGCCCAGCGCCAGCACTGCGCCGTCCGCCTCGGGATTGAGATCGGTCACCGGGTAGAACCCGCTGGGGAACGAGCCGTTGAGCCCGAAGCTCGCATCGGGAGTCAGGTCGGGGTTCAGGCGGCCGACCCCGCCGTTCTCGTACACGAGGCTGCCGTCGCCTTGCACCAGCAGATGCGACACCGCCCCGGCGAACGAGTTCTGCGCGATGACGTTCCCATCGGTATCGAGCAGCGCAACGCCCGCGCCGCCGATGACGAGCGTCCCGTCCGCCTCGATGACGACTTTGCGAGTGGTCGCGACGCTGGAGGCCGCGAGCCCGCCGGTCCCGAAGGTCGGGTCGAGCGTGCCGTCCGGAAGGTAGCGCGCGACGTCGTAGCCAGCACCGCCGCCGGTTGCGACGATCTTCCCGTCGGCCTGGATCGCGAGCGAGGAGAGACCGCTGTCCGGCGGATTCTGCACGATGCCGCCCGTGCCGAACGATGGATCGAGCGTGCCATCCGGGAGATAGCGCACGAGCAGCCAGCCCTGAACGTTCTGGGAGTAGCCGCCGACCACGATGCGGCCGTCGGGTTGGATCGCCATTGCCGTCGGGCTATCCGCGCCGGTGGGCGACGTCACGACATGGCCGCCCGACCCGAACCCGGTGTCGACGGTCCCGTCCGACAGATAGCGGACGACGCCGAAGCCGAAGGAGGATCCGACGGTGACGAGCCCCGCGACGACGATCCGACCATCTGCCTGGATGGCGACGGCTCGCGGGTCATCGGATTCGCCCGCGATGTCGGTGGCGACCTGCCCGCCGACGCCGAATGTCGGATCGAGGCTGCCGTCGGCGAGATAGCGCAGCACCCCGAAGTCGTGTCCCGCGAGGAAGCCCACATCGGCGACGACCACGAGCTTCCCGTCCGCCTGGCGTGCGGCGGCGCGGCCGCTGCTGTAGGGCCCATCGAGCGGCGTGAAGATCCGGCCGGATGCACCGAAGTGGAGGTCCACGGTGCCTTCGGGTCCGGCGTGCGCCGTGATGGCAATACCGAGCACGGCCGCGGCAACGACGAATCGCTTGGCTCTCATGGCTCCCCCTGGCTGCCTGGCGTTGGACTGGCCGGCGCCCGCGTAATACCACGCGCCGCCTCCGGAGGTAACGAAAAATGGCCGAGGTCGCGTCGCGGCAGACGCGCTGGGAAAATCGCCGTGTTTCGCGTCGGCTCAGTACTCTGTCCCGGTGGGGAAGCCAGCTGACTTTCCCGAGTGCCATTCGTTCGATCCACTGCCGCTGTTGCTCGTTCCGCCGCTGATGGAGGCGGCTGCTCCAGTCGCCGTGTTCAAACGACCGCCGCTCACCGAAACCGCCTGACCAGGACTGAGAACCAGATTCACCGGCAGCGTCCCGGGCCCGGCGATGTTTCCCGCGCCGCCGCTGACGGATGCGAAGTCGTGATTGTCGACGGTCCGCGTCACCCTTAGTATCGGCACCGATGCCTCCTACGAAGAAGGCGCGTGCCACGCGCAAGCGGGCGTCGAAGCAGGTTGCGCGCGCGTCGAAGCGGCGCGACGAGCCGCCGCCACCCGTGCCCGAGCCCGTCCGGCCGAAGCTCCCCGAGCCCGAAGGCCATCTGCGGAAACGCGCGGAGTGGTTCCGCACCCGCGCCGGTGGAGGAAGCTGACCCTCCTCAGGCGAGCTTCAGCCGGTAGATGCTGCGGCCGTACGTCGCGGCGAACAGCGACCGGTCGCTGGCGCGATAGACGAGGTCGACGACCATGACGTTCGGCAGGGTCCCGCTCACGTTCTGCCACGTCTTGCCGAGGTCGGGCGAAACGTAGACGCCGGCGTCGCTGCACACGTAGAGCGTCTGCGCGTCGGGCAGGATCACCGCCGCGTGATGGGGCACGTCGGGCAACGCTCCCCCGTCGGCGTCGTGCCAGGTGGTCGCGCCGTCATCGGAGCGGAAGACGTGCGCATGGCCGACGTTCGCGACCGTGACGAAGAGCTGCCGGGCATTCGTCGGGTTCGTCTCGATGCGCGTAATCGTGTGCCCGGGTAGCACGCCGCTGGCGACGTTGGCACTCCAGGTCTTGCCGCCGTCGGTGCTGCGGAAGAGTCCGCCCGCCTCGGTGCCGACATAGACGCGATTCGGGTCGGCGGGGGCGACCTCGATCGCCGAGATCGCATAGCCGTCCAGAGAGGCGGACACCGGCGTCCAGTTGGTGCCGTCGTTCTGCGTGCGCCAGACGCGAGAGGAGCCGAGGAAGACGCGCTTCGAATTGGACGGGTCGAGCGTGATGTAGACCATCCAGACCGCGTCCTGCTCCTGCTTGCTCGCGGGCGGTGAGACGTCGGTCGGCTGCTGACCGGGACGCCACCGGAAGACGCCCATGTTGTACCAGGAGGCGTAGAAGTGGCCTGCCTGCTTCGGATCGATGACCATCCAGCCGCCGTCGCCGCCGAGGACCTCGGAGTAGGTATCGATCTTCCCGTCGGCGGTGATGATGCTGCCGTTGTCCTGCGCGCCGCCGCCGAACATGCGCTCGTCGCTCTGCGCGACGTCGATGTCGTAGAACATGGTCGCCGCGAGCCCGTTGCTGCGGTTCGTCCAGGTGACGCCGCCGTCGTCGCTCACGTCCATGCCGCCGTCGTTCGGGTCGTAGACGCGCCCGGGTGTCGCGGCGGGCATCAGCAGGCAGTGGTGATCGGCATGGGCGTAGTTCGGCTTGCCCCGGTCCGCGTCCCACTTCGACGTCCGCGTCCAGGTCTTGCCGCCGTTGGTCGAGCGGTAGAGGTCGACACCGCCGCAGAGGACGTAGTCGGGATCGGTCGGATGGACGACGATCGTGTTGCCGTAAGAGATCTGGCCTTCCTTGCGGAGCTGGGCGTTGGCGACATCCTTCCACGAGGCGCCACCGTCGCGGCTCGTGAAGACGCCGAGGAGGCCGTCGGAGTTGTCGCTCTGCTCGTCCGCGGCGAAGGCATACAGCACGTCGGGGTTCGATGGGCTGACCGCGAGACTCGTCCGCCCGAAACGGGCGGCGTCGGGGAGGCCGTTCGTCAGATGCGTCCAGGTGACCCCACCGTCGAGCGACTTCCAGATTCCGCTCCGTGTCCCCTGCTCGGTGATCGTCACCCACAGCGTCCCCTGCTTGGACGGATGGAAGACGACCGCGTGGCACCAGTAGTTCCCGTTCGTGATGATGGTGGAGCGCTTCCACGTCTTGCCCCCGTCGGACGAGACGTACAGGCCCCCGGGATCTCTCTGCTTCGGATCGTGCCCGACGCCGCCGATCAAGAGCCGGTTCGAGTCGAAGGGGTCGACGGCAATGGTGCCGATGCGGCGCGGGATGCCCGCCACCGCCGCGTCGGCGAGCAGATGCCAGGTCTTGCCGGCGTCGCCGCTCTTGTAGATGCCGACGCCGGGATACGAGTCGGCGGAGAGGTTCGCCTCCCCCGTGCCGCAGTAAAGGACGGTCGCGTGCTTCGGGTCGAGCGCCAGCGACCCGACGTTGAGCACCTCCTGGTCGTGCCACTGCGCCGTCCACGTCCTGCCGGCGTCCTCGCTGTGCCAGACGCCGCCGCCGGCGGCGCCTGCCCAGATGCGGTCGGGCGTCGTCGGGTCGCAGACGACGCTCGTCATGCGTCCACCGATGTTCGCTGGCCCGACGCTGTCCCACGCGACAAGTGTCGGTGGGGTGGGCAACGATTTCCCGCGCGCGCGCTCACGCACCAGATGTTGGACGGGCGCTTCGCGCTCCGGCCAGGCCGCACGCGCCTGGAACCAGACGGCGCGCCGCTTATGCGTCTGGAGGCGCGGTCCGCCGCGGTCGGCGGAACGCGTCTTTCGCGGGCCGCGCGGAACGGGCAAACCGCCGGCTGTGGTCGTTACCGCCGCGCGCGCGGGCCGGCCCTTTGCCGGTTTGGACTTGCGGGGCTTCGTTGTCTTCCGCCGGCGTGCCTTGGCCGTCATGCGAGCTCACTCCCGTCGCGCCGCCCGTCGGGGACACTGCCGAGCCACCGTTCGATGAACTGCATGGTCGCGGCACGTAGCACGGTGCCGAGCAAGCCGTAAAGCTCGGGGAGTGTGGATACGAGCGAGCGGCAGCTGGCGGTGACGGCGGAGGTGCTGGACGAGATCGGGGCAGGGGACCTGCCGCGACGACCTTCGGCTCCGGGCCGACGTCCAGCTCGATTCCGACCGGAGCGGAACGCCCGTCGGCGAACAGGGCATGCCCCTGCATGCGCTGGTCCGCCGGGGACAGGTACACCGCGCACGCGCAAAGCGTCATCGCGGCCTCGCCGATCGTGAAGATCGCGCCGCCGTCCGTGCACTCGCCGTGGCTGTTTCTATTCGTCCCGCAGCGCGTATCCCACGCGCAGGTATGCCGCGCGCAGCGACGGCGTCGTCGACCCGACGACGCACAACAGTAGCGTCAGGATCGCCGCGCCGACGATGAAGGCGGTCGGGACGTGAAGCGTCAGCTGCCAGCCGAGAATCGCCGGGAACTGTACGGCGACCCAGAACGCCCCGAGCGCAAGGCCCGTCACCGTCGCGAGGACGAGGCCGAGCAGCCCGACGACGACCCCTTCCAGCATCACCGCCGCGAAGACGTGTCGGCGATTGAGGCCGACCGCCCGCATCGTCGCGAACTCGCGCGTCCGTTCCGCCACTCCGCTCGCGAGCGTATCGCCCACGCCGATCAGAACCAAAACGAAGATGATCCCCTCCATCACGTAAAGGAGGCTGAACGCCCGTCGCGCTTGAGCGGCGAAGTACTCGATCAACTCGCTGCCGCTCCGGATCTGAAGCCGGTATCGCTCACCCAGACGCATTCGGATCGCCGCTTCCGCGTCGCCCCGCGCGACGTCGCGCGATATCGATGCGTGTATCCACGTGACCAGGTCGTCGTTCCACGCGCGCCGATATCGATCGCGGCTCATGATGATCGCCGCCGTCGGCTCCGACGGCGTGATGCCGGCCACGAGGAGGCGCTGCGCGCCCGGCGGCGAGTCGAGCGTGAGCGTGTCGCCGGTACGGACGTGCTGCTGATAGGCGAACGCGGTCGAGACGATCGCCGCTTCGCCGCGGGCGACGAGGTCGACGGCGTTCGGAAGCGCCGCGCCCGCGAACGGCCATCGACAGACGTGCGCATCCTCGAAGCAGGGCGGATCGTAGGCGTCGAGGACGGCCGCGCGTCCATGGTAGGTGACGTCCCGGCGCTGCTCCCCCGCCACTGCGGCGATCTGCGGAATCGCGCGCATCTCGCCGAGGACGACGTCGTCGAGCGGTGCGCTGACCCAGCCGCCGCTCACGAACGCCGACGTGATCACGAGGTCGGCCTTCAGCCGCGACGCGACCTGGGAAACGAGCGTCTTCTCGAAGCTCCAGCCGAGGATGCCGAACATGACGACGACGCCGAGGCCGAGCCCGAACGTCCCGACCGTGAGCGAGGCGCGGCGCGCCTGCTGGCGGATGTGGGTCGTCGCGAAGCGGCCGACCGGTCCAAACATCGCGGCGAGGACTAATGCGAGGTGCTGCCCCCCCTGGTCCACCAGCGTGCGAGCCAGCGCGCAGGCCGCGAGGGCGATCGCCGCGGTCGTGAGGTGGCCGAGCGCGGGAATCCGGACCTGCGCCTGAACGGCCACGAGGATCGTCGCAATGACGACGACGGCGCCGCGCATCCACGGGCGTTGCCCCGCCGGCATGGGCGCATCGCGCCCGCGAAGCGTCAGCGCCGCTACCGGCTGGGTACGGGCGAGGCGCGCTGCGGGGACGGCCGCGGCGAGCACGGCGGCACCGAGCCCCACCGCGGCGCCGAGTGCGATCGTCCCGGCGGTGACGAGCGTATGCGGGCTCCCGAGCGGCATGTGGAAGTTCAACGCCGTCGCCGCCGCGGCGAACGGAAGGCCGACGCGCGCGATCGCGATGCCGAGCGGAACCCCGACCGCCGTTCCTGCCGCACCGAGCAACAGGCTCTCGGACAGCAACAGGAGCATGATTGTCGATCGCCGGGCGCCGACCGCCCGCATCAACCCGATCTGCCACGTACGCGCCTCGAAGAGCGCGCTCAGGCGGCTGAAGCAGATCACGAACCCGGCCAGGACCGCGAGGATCCCGAACGACGCGAGCATCGCCTGGAAGCCCCGGACGGTCCGACGGATGATGTCCTTGCGGAGCACCGGCTCTTCCACCGTCGCGCCGGGCGGCGCCTTCGCCTCGATCGCGCGCTTCACGGCCGCCGCATCCGCGCCAGGCCCGAGCACGACGTCGACCTCGTTCACGCGCCCGTCCGCGGTGAACACGCGCTCGGCGGCATAGAGATCCATTACGACGAGCCGTCCGCGAAGGACCTTGGCCAGCCCGTCAGCGTCGAGCAGGCCGCGAATGGTGAACCGCCGCACACCGCGCGGCGTGACGAGCGAGATCGGGTCGTCCTTCTTCCAGCCGCGGGATGCCGCGAACTCGCTGCCGACGAGAATCGAGTCCGGTTGATTCAGAAACGCGAGCACGTCGTCGATCGCGTCCGCATCGCCGGCGCTCCGATAGAGTCGCACGGCGGCGTCGTGCGTCAAATCCACGCCGTGGACACGCAGCAGCTCGCCGGTGCCGTCGTCGGGGAACGCGTCGCCGACGACGAGCGGGACGGCAAGTTCGACACCGGGTATGCCAGCCACGTCGTCAACGAGGGTTTCGGGAACCGTGAGGTCTCCGCCCGCCAAAATCGTGAGCGCGGTACGGCCGGATACTCCGTCCAGCGTATCGAGGAACGATGCCAGGACCGCGCTGTTCATCAGCTCGATCGCCACGACGAGCGCGACGCCGAGCGCGACCGCGAGTATGCTGAGCACGGTGCGCTGCAGTCCGGCGCGGACCTGCCGGTAGGGAACGCGCGCGCAGAATCCGATCACGCCTGCCGACCCGGGCGCACCGACGTCAGCGCGGCGGTGGGTGGAGTCCGGATGTCGCGCATCACGCGCCCGTCCTGGATCTCGAGCGTCCGATCGCCGTATGTGGCTGCGAACACGTTGTGCGTCACCATGACGACGGTCACGCCGTCCGCGCGGTTCAACGCCCGCAGCAGGTCGAGAATGTCCTGTCCCGTGTGCGAGTCGAGATTGCCCGTCGGCTCGTCGGCGAGGAGGATTCGCGGCTCCCCGGCGATCGCCCTCGCGATCGCGATGCGCTGCTGCTCGCCGCCCGAGCAATCGCCGGGATGGCGATCGTCGCGACCCGTCACGCCGGCACGACTCAGCGCGTGCGCCGTCCTCGCCCGGACCTCTCGACGCGAGAACCCTGCGACTTCGAGCGGCCACGCGACGTTGTCCGCGACGGTCAGCGCCGGCAGGAGGTTGTAGGCCTGGAACACGAAGCCGATGGTGCGCAGGCGCAGGTCCGCGAGCTCGTGATCCGCGAGCCTGCCGAGGTCGCGCCCGGCGACGGCAATCGATCCGGTGTCTGGCGCGTCGAGTCCGGCGATCAGGTTCAGGAGCGTCGTCTTGCCGGAGCCGCTCGGCCCCATGACGGAGACGAACTCGCCGCTGGGAATCTCGAGCGTCAGATCGTCGAGGACCGGTGTGCTGCGAGCCACGCGACCGTACGTCTTCGTCACCCGCGAGAGGGTGATCGACGCCGTCGTCATCGCGGCTTCCGCTCGCGGCGGAGCGCCCGCGACTCCGTCGCCATGGGTTTTCGTGCTCTGGCGTGCTCCGATCCCCCGGCTCGGCAGCGCTGCTGATCGACGCGGAACTGCTTCAGAAACTCGAGCTCGGCAGTGACGAGCTTGATCCGGCGCTCGAGCAGGGCGGGGAGCGGGTCGTATGCCGTGGGAGTCGCCGCATCCTGCCGCGCGACGAGGGCATCTTCACGCTCGCGGGTCAGCTCCTTGCTCTGCATCCACAGGCGCTCCTGCCGGCGATCGAGAATCCGCTCGCGATCTTCCGCGGGCAGCCGATCGAGGAACAGCAGCCAGGTCGGGAAGTCGGCGTCGTCGCTCGACGGTGCGGCGACCCACTGGTCGAACAGATGTCTGCCGCGGTCGGTGATCTGGTATGGGATCCGACGTGCGTCGGCTCCGGGCGGATTGACGTCGGTTCGGACGAGGCCGCTTTCCGCCAGGCGACCGAGCTCGCGATACAGGTTGCCGGCGTTGAGCTTGTCGCCCAACCGCGTCCGGTACTCGATCAGCAGCTCGTATCCGTGGCGGGCCTTGCCGTCGCGAAGGAAGCCCAGCACGACGTGGCAGAGCACGCGATCGTCCTCAGCGACCGGCGCCGTGCACGCCACGGGTTGCCGCGGCGTCGGCGGATCTTCCCCCGAATCGATCCACGGCGCCCCAATACGTCCCGATCGTCTGCCCGTCAAGGAAAATCGCCGATCGCCCTGTCGTAGCTGCAACGCACATAGCAATCGCTCGCACGCGCCCGAGTCGGAGCGCGTGGTACCAAGTGGGGGTGTGTGGAAGGAAGCTACCTCGTGCAACGATTGACCGGACGTTCCTCGCGCCGTACTGAGCGTCGGTCACCGGCGAGAAGCGCCGCCGTTCCGAGAGGAGGGGGTATGCTCCGTCAGCTCATTCTCGCCGTGCTGCGAGACGGAAAACCGCGGCACGGGTATGGGATCATGAAGGAGTATCGCGACGCCGTCGGCGCCGACGTCGGCGTCGGCAGCTTCTACCGGGAGATCCAGCGTCTCGCCGACGAAGGACTGGTGAAGCCGGCCAGCAATCCCGTCGGCGCCGACCCGCGTCGGATTCCGTACGAGATCACGCCGCGTGGCATGGCCGAGTTCGACCGCTGGCTTCCCTGCCTCATGGAGGAGCCGATGGTCGAACGGCAGGACGAGGTGATGCTGCGGGCGTTTCTCGTCTCGCGTGCCGGGAACGGCGCCGAGCTCATCGCCCGGTGGAGAGCCGAGCTCGCGGTCCGCTGCGAGGTGGCACGGCTCGCGCACGAGGCGACGCGACGGACCTCCAAGAGCGGAGATACCCGCGACGACGGACGCCTCCGCATCCTCCTGCTCGCACGCCGATCGCAGCAAGCGGCAGCCGATGCGGCGTTCGTCGAGGAGTTCGAGCGCGCGCTCCGAGGTCGCCACAAGCGGTCGGGCGGCGAGGAGGCGGCGTCCGGGGCAGGCGGTGCGGCACGGTCGCGGCGGCCGACGGCTACCCGTGAGACCGCGTGAACGATTGCGAGCCGTCGCATTTCGCGGTCGCGATCGCGCGGCCGTTCAGGGTCCACACGCGCGTGGAGCAGAGGCTGGTCATGGACGGCGCCGCGCCAGGCCGTCGCTCCCCGGCTTCACGGACGGCTGCCTTCCGCGCTCGCCTGCTGACTTCATCAGCACGTCGGCGCTGCTGGAGGTCGCAAAGGCGGGTTGGCGATCGTCGCCAACCTGCTGCTCCTCGCTGCGAGGTCCGTCCTGCCGATCGTGCTTGCGGTCGCCGCCTATTCCGGCCTGCCGGTCGCCATGCCGCGCCTCTTCCCGTACGCGCCGACCAGGAGGAGCCCGAAGAGGACGAGCAGGCCGCGGCCCGACATCATCGGCACCGAAACCGGATCATACGGGTCTTGGGGCTTGCATTTCCCGTTCGCGCCGGCGTTGTAGATCGCCGCGACCTCCGTCGGGTCGAGGGCGCGGCTGAAGATTTCCACCTCGTCGATGTCACCGTCGAACGACGCGGCCGCGGCGCACGCATTCGCCGGACGCGCGCCGAGCAGGGCATGCGCCGAGTTGCTGATGCTCTGGTCGCGAATGGTCGGGTCGAACGTCCCGACCTGCACCCCGTCGAGGTAGAACTTGCCTCCGTCGGTCTCGTATCGGACGACCGTAACGGCCACGTGATGCCAGGTGCCGTCCGCGGCGTTGCCGGACGGCGCGCTCCAATTGGTGCAGTTGCGGCTGGGATCCGGCCCGCACGTACAGTTGCCGACGTCGCGATCGGCGAGCTGGAACGCCACCGCGCCGTCGGACAGGAAGAAGCTGTAGCCGACGGGGCTGCTCGTGCGCTTGTCGAAAATGGTCTGTAGCCCGGACCCCGTGGTCTTCACCCACGCGTCGAGCGAGAGATTGCCGACGGCGAAATCCAGCTCGCCGGAGGTGGCCGCGATGTCGATCCGGTCGCTTCCGCCGGCGAAGTGGTACGCGCCGTCGACCATGCCGGCCGTGGAGATGGCGCCATTGACGGTGCCGACATCGTTCGCGCCCGCGATGTCGCCAACGGTGGCCGCGGTTCCCTCGTCCAGCGTGTACCAGGCGACCATGTCGGAGGGCGGCGGATAGCAGCCGCACGGATGGGCCTGCTCGTACTGATAGAACTCGGCCCCGGTGGCGAAGAAGTTGCCGTCGTACCCGCAGTTGATCCACGTTCCATCCTGACAGACGTCGCATCCCCAACCCAGGCCGCAGTAGATGCCGTCGATTGCGCCGGCGGTCGGGTTGCACGGGTCGTAGGGATTCTGGGTGGCGAGCGCAGGCGGGGTACCGAGGGCCAGGAGCAGCACGACGGAGGCCATCTTCATGATCTGGTTCTCCCTTCTCTGGTCAGTAGGTTCAGGGGGAGGAGGCAAGCGTTGCGACGGGCCCTCATGCCGGCTTCGATCACCGCGAAGTGATCTGTTTGGGCACCTTGCAATGCAAACGGCGAGACCGCAAGACGCGGAGTGTCGAACGGGGGACTGCGGGAGAGGCAAGCCGCGGAGGTCGACGCCGCGGGGCGTCGCTCGCGGGAGGCAGCGCCGCTCGTCGCGGCGGGCCATTTCCGCGCGGACCGCGGCGGGTTGGGACGTGCGGACCGCGAGGAACGGATGCCGTGAGCGTCACGGGAACCGCGGGCTGTCTCGCTCGCGACGTGCGCCTCGCGGGTCGGTCAGACTCTCGTGAAGCCCGCCGGCGCCGGGGACACGAACCGGAGCCGCGCCCCAGTCCGCGGATGGTCGAAGCCGAGGACGTGCGCGTGAAGCGCGAGCCGGCCGAGCGGGTCCGACCGGCTGCCGTACGTCGCGTCGCCGGCGATCGGGTGCCCGCTGCCCGCGAGGTGCACGCGGATCTGGTTCCGTCGCCCGGTCTCGAGACGCACCTCGACGAGCGTGTGATGCACCCCGGCGCGACGGACGCGCCACCGCGTCACCGCGGCGCGGCCTCGCCGCGGGTCCTGCGTCTCGCGCACGCGCCCGGGGCCGTCCTCGACGAGCCGGGTCGTGATCGACCCCTCGGGACGTGCCGGGCGGCCCTCGACGACGGCCAGGTAGAGTCGCTCGACGGTGTGCGCGGCGAACTGCGCCTGGAGCGACCGCTTCGTCGCCTCGGAGCGCGCGAAGACGAGCAGTCCGGAGGCGAACCGGTCCAACCGGTGGACGATGAAGACACGGGCCGACGGCGTGTCCGCCCGGACGTACGCCGTCAGATGCGCGTACGCGGTCCGGGCCCGCTCGCGCTCGGTCGCGATGGTGAGGAGCCCTGCCGGCTTGTCGATCACCAGCACGTCGTCGTCCTCGTGCACGAGCCGGAGCTCGCGCGGGAGCGTCGGCCGCGGCCGCCGCGCGCCGATCTCGACCACGTCGCCGACGGCGAGCGCGATGTTCCCGGGGCGGACGATCATCCCGTTCACGCGCACGCGGCCCGCGGCGAGCGTCTGCTTGCGCGTCCGACCGGATGCGCCGGGAAGGAGCTGCGCGAGGTACGCGCCGAGCGAAGTCGGCTCACGCACGGTGTGGCGCGCCATCGGGCGCGGGTCAGATCCGGAGGAGCACGCCGCGCGCCGGCTGCCCTACTTCGCGAGCGGGACCCAGTCGTCGCATGTCACGGGAATCTGCGGGATGAGTGCACCAGCGGCGTCATACCCCGGGACATGGCAATGCACGACGACGTGATTCCCGGAGGCGTCGGCTTGGAAGGCGCTTTCGATGACACCGACGCGCTTGCGGCCTTGCACGAAGGACGAGTCGCTGATGCAGACGCAGAGGCCCTTCTTCGGCGCATTCAAGGAAGAAGAGAGGCTCTTATCGACCGCATTCTGGAGCGTCTGCAGGTCGGTCGCCGTGGTCGCCGCAACCGACGCACTGGCCAGGAACCCCAACGCGATGACGACGATTGCTCCGTAGACGCGCATCGGTCACCTCCAGTATGGCTTGTTTGCACGCAAGCAACTCGGCGCGACTCTTCCACCACCGACCGGACGGGTCAACGACGCCCGCATGACGGGGCTGATCGGCGTTTGCCGATCGGCGCTCACCTCACACCTGCAGCAACGCACCGCGCACCTCCCGTCCCGTCGCCCGCGCCACCGCCTCGACGTAGAGCGCGACCTGTCGGCGATACTCCTCGATTCGTCCCGCCAGCTCGACGTCGGTCTTGAAGTCGACGACCGTCCACCGGCCGTCGTCCTCGAACGCGACGTCGACGACGCCCTCGACCAGCGTCTCGCCGATCCGTACCGTCACCGGGGCCTCACGGCGGCATCGGCCCGCCCGCGCTGCGGCCGCCGCCCGGCGGACCAGGGGATGCGCGAGCGCCCGCGTCACGGTCGCCGCCGCCGCGACGACCTCGTCCCGCGGCGCGCCGAGCAGCCGTCCCTGGAGCTCCGCCGCCCGCGCGACGTCGTCCGCATCGCCGTCCAGACCCACGGTCGCGAGCACGCCGTGGACGAGCGTCCCGAACCGCTTCCCGTGGGGGCGCCGCTCTCCGCTCGCGGCAGACTCGATGGCGACATCGACATCGACCGCTCCGTCGAGCGTCGCCTGCTCCGTCGCCGTGACCACCCGCACGCTCGGCACACCGCCCGACTCGCGCACGCGTGAACGCTCCGCCTGCCACGCGACGTGCGCGCGCACGCCTTCCTCGGATCGCATCCCCGCCTCGTCCGCCGCCAGCAGCTTCTGCTGCGACAGTCCGACCGACTCCTGCACTTTCAGCGAAAGGCGCGACGGATCCCACCACACGACCCGATGTCCCCCCACCTCGTGCAGCCCCGGCACCACCGGCGGCAACATATCCACCGGCCGCGACACCACCGTGTCGCCCCCGAACTCCGGACACCCGGCCGGCGCCCGCGGCTCCGGCGGCGTCCCATCCGCGGGCCGCATCACCGGATCGAGCGCCGCGAGCCAGCCGTCGTCGTAGCGCTGATCCCCGAGCGCCGACACGACCAGCAGGTCGCGCGCCCGCGTCGCCGCGACGTACAGCACGCGCGCCGCCTCCTCGCGCTCGCGCTCCATCTCCGCCGCCGCGTTCTCTTGCAGCTCCGGCGGCGCGCAGCCCGCGAGCTTCATCGCGCACAGCTCCCGCGACGGGTCCACCCATCGCGACGGATCGCGCGGCGTCTCGTTGCACGTGAGGTCGCACAGGATCACGACCGGGAACTCGAGACCCTTCGCGCCGTGCACCGTCATGATGCGAACGCCTTCGGTCCCCTCCTCGACGACCGGCGCGTCGCTCGCCTCGCCGTGGTCGGCCTGGTCCATGAGGCGCTCGACGAAACCGCGGAACGACGTGACGCCGCTGCGCTCGGCGCGTCGGGCGAGGTCCATCAACCGGGTGACGTTCGCGAGCGCCTGCTCGCCCGTCGGCCAGATGGCGAGGCCGGCGTGCGCGCGCGTCGCCGCCAGGAGGCGCGCGATCGTGTCGGCGATCGGGCGACGGTTCCGGCCGCGGTGCAGGTCCTTCAATACTGCGAGCGCGTCGGCGACCTCGCGCAGCGTCGGCGGCAGGTCGTCGGGCGGCACCTTGAAGGGATGCAGCGTGCCGAGCGTCTCGCGGTACGCGAGCAGCGCGCCGTCGTCGAGCGCGAAGAAGGGGCCGCGGAGTGTCGCGAAGACGGCGAGGTCGTCCTCGGGCCGCTCGGTCGCGGCGAGCGTGTTCCGGATCGCCTCCACCTCCTCGCGGGCGTGGAACGAGCTGCCGCCGACGAGCAGATGCGGCAGATGCCGCGCCTCGAGCGCCCGCACGTACGGCCGCGTGACGTCGCGTCCGTAGGAGCGGAAGCGACGGAACAGTAGACACACGTGCCGCGGCCGGACGGGGACGCGCACGTCGGGCTTCTCCCGCTCCGTCACGGTCCAGCCGCTCTCGCGCACGAGCCACGCGACGAACGCCGCCACCGCGTCCGGCAGCGACTGATCGATCTTCCAGTCGACGATCTTCCCGTAGTCGCCGTACGGCGCCGGCACCGGCAGCGCGACGACGGCCGGCTGCGTCGCGACGCCGGCGCGAAACGGCGCCAGCGGCACGTAGCGCGGCGCGCTCGGCGAGTCGCCGCGCATCATCGGCGCGAAGGCCGCGTTCACGACCTGCTGGATCTCCGGCACGGCCCGGAAGCTCGTCGTCAGCTCGACCAGCACGCCGCCCGTCTCGACGATCTGCCGCTTCACCGCCTCGTAGAGCGCGACGTCCGCACGGCGGAATCGGTAGAGCGATTGCTTTGGGTCGCCCACGACGAACAGCTTCCCCGGCACCGGCCGCACGCGCCGCCAGTTGCGCTCGCCCGGATCGTCGGCGGCGAGCAGCAGCAGGATCTCCGCCTGCAGCGGATCCGTGTCCTGGAACTCGTCGACGAAGAGATGCGTGAAGCGCGCCTGCAGCTCGCGCCGGACGCCGACGTCGTCGCGCACCAGCTCGCGCGCCTTCAGCAGGAGATCGAGGAAGTCGAGACACCCGCCGCGCTCCTTCAGGCGCTGGTACTCCTCGACGACCGGCCAGAGCTCGTCGCGGAGGCGCGGCGCGAGGTCGGCGCCCGCGGCCGCGACGAACGCGTCGATGCGGGCGCGAAGCGCGTTCCGACGCTCGAGCAGCTCCGCCTTCGGGAAACCCTGCGGCGCGCGCCTGAAGCCGGTCCACTTCCAGTGCTTGTCGCGCAGGATCTCCCCGAGCTGCGCCTCGAGGCCGTCGTGGTCGCGGCCGCGGACGGCCTCGCGTCGTGCGACGTCGTCCGCGAACGCGCCGAGCTCGCGCAGCGAGCGCGTGAAGTAGTCGTCCGGATCCCCGCCGCTTGTCGCGTCGCCGAGGGCGCGTATCTCGGCGACGATCGCGTCGATCGCGCCGTCACGGTCGAAGCCGGGATCGCGGCGCCACGGCGTCGGGAAATCGCGACGCTCGACCAGCTCGCGCGCAGCGGCGCGGAGGCGCCCGCGCGGGCCGTCGTCGCCGCCCTTCCGGCGGAGCAGGCGACGGACCGCCTCGCCGGGCGCGGCGAGCGTCTGCTCGAACCAGCGGTCGAAGGCGCGATCGAGGAGCGGCCCGGCGACGTCGGCGGGCGCGACCTGGAAGAGCGGATCGACGCGCGCCTCGACCGGCCGCTCGCGCAGCACGTCGGCGCAGAAGCCGTGGATGGTCCCGATGCGCGCCTCCTCGAGATGCGGCAGCGCGGTCGTCAGCCGCTCGCGCGCGTCGGCCGGCGTCGCCGCGTCCTGGCGTCGCTTCTCGATCTCGGTGCGAAGGCGGAGCCGCAGCTCGCCCGCGGCCGCGTCCGTGAACGTCACCGCGACCATGCGATCGAGCGTGGCGCGGCCGCTCATGACGGCGGCGACCATGCGGCAGACGAGCTCGCTCGTCTTCCCCGTGCCCGACGCGGCCTCGACGACGAGCGTCGTGTCGAGGTCGCCGCGGATGCGGTCGCGCGCCGCCTGGTCGGCGAGCGTCACGGCAGGCTCCGCAGGCGGAACAGCTCCGCGAGCTTGTCGGCTGGTTTCCTTGCAGTGCGGATCTCCTCGTACGGACCGCACACCGGTTTGTAGTCGCACCACTCGCACGCCCTCGCCGCCGGCGCGGCCGGCAGGAATCCGTCGGCGAGCGCCCGGCCGACGATCTCCGTCACCGTCGCCGCCGTCGCGCGGCTCGAGTCGTCGAGTGGCACGACGCGCTCCTGGTAGCCGCCGTCGGCGGTACAATAATAGAGCCGGCCGGACTCGACGGGCTCGTTGAGGAGCCGCTCGCAGGCGAGCGCGTACAGGAGCGGCTGCAGCACCTGACCGCCCGCGACGACGACGCCGTCCTTCGCGCGCACCTTGCCCGTCTTGTGATCCGTCGCGCGCAGCACGCCCCGGTCGTGACGCTCGACCAGGTCGATCGATCCGCGCAGCTGGAGCGCGCCGACGACGGGGACGGCGTCGGGCACGCTCGCCGGATCGGCGTGCTCGCGCGCGTGGTCGGCAAGGCCGAAGGCCAGCTCGAAGCGGTGTGGCGTCCAGCCGTCGCCGGCGTCGGCCGCGCGACGGAGCCATTCGCGGAGGTCGGCGCGGATGCCGTCGACGCCGTCCTCCCAGACGCGCGCGATCGCCGGCGCGAGCTTCTCGGCCCACGTGTCGGTCACGTCGTTCAGCGCGCGGTCGAGCGTCGCCAGCGCGGCGTCGAGCGTCGTCCGACGGACCGGCAGCGCCCCGTCGCTGCGCAGCGCGGTCAGCACCGCGAACTGGACGTCGTGGAAGATCGCGCCGCGCGTGAGTGGATCGAGCACCTCGAGCGCCACCGGCTCCTCGCGCGGCGCCAGCCGATGCACCGCCTGCAGGAAGAACCGGTACGGGCAGGACGCGAAGTGCTGCAACGCCGTCGGCGAGAACGACCGCGCCGCGAGCTGGTGCCGCGCCAGAGCCTCGCGTGCGAGTTCTGAGGGATTCACGAGCCCGTCCGCCGGCGTCCACCGATGGAGCCAGCGTCGCGCGCGCGCCCGCAGCGCGCGTGCGAGATGCGGGTTCGCGCCGAGCAGATATGCCGCCGCGCCGACCGTCGTCTCGGGATCCGCGTCGCGCAGCGGCGCCAGCAGCGCGAGGTCGTACTCCGCCTCGTCGACGGCGTCCTGCGGCGTCTTCGGTGCGGGCCAACCGAGACGCCCGCCATCCTGCTCCGCGACGGCGCGCAGCTCGTCGAAGCCGGGCAGGGTGCCTTTCGCGGCGCGCAGCGCTTCCAGCGCGTAGAACGACGGCACGCGTGGCCGCGCCTGCTCGACGTCGACGCGTGGGTAGGAGAGCACGAGCCGCTCGCGTGCCGCGCCGACGGCGAGGCGCAACGCCAGCCGCTCGGCCTCGACGCGGGCCGGCTGCGTCTCGAGATCGCTGCGGTCGAGCGCCCGTCGCGCCGTGTCGAGCAGGATCGGATCTTCGGTGACCTTCCGTGGGAAGAGCTTCTCCGCGAGGCCGGGCACGAACACGACGTCGAAGGCGAGCCCGCGCGCGGCATCGGCGGCCGCGACGTAGACGGCGCCGTAGCGCCGGCGCGGCGGCGCGACCGTCAGCTCGCGGAGCCGCGGCGCGAGCACCAGCTGCACCTCGTCGACGTCGAGCGGGCCGACGGGCGCCATCGGCGCCAGCTCCGCGAGCGTCGCGAGGACGCCCTCGGGCTGGCGGAGCGCGACGGCCGCGAGCGCGCGCAGATGCTCCAGCCACTCGCCCCAGGTCGCGCGCTGCGGGAGAGCGGCGAGCCGCTCGATGAGCGGCAGCGCGAACGCCGTCAGGTGCTCCAGGTCCTGGAGCTGCCGCGCGACGCGCGCGGCGCGCGACTCGTCGTCGGCATCGTCGAACGAGTCGCGACGGAGGCGCAGCTCGCGCGCGAGGCCGTCGAGGCGGCGCTGCCAGCGCTCGCGACCGCCGATGACGGCAGCGTCGACCAGCAGCTGCTCCCAGCGCCACGGCGCGCGGATGCTGGCGCCGTCGCGGTCGGGCGCGACGGGCTCGGGCGCCGGCGGCGTCGGCAGGAGGTCGTGTGCCGGCGGTGTCCATTGGGCGTCGCCCGACGCGTCGGGGTCCGGGACCTGCGCCAGCGACACGTACTCGGCGAACCGCCGCGCCGAGAGGCGTTCGATGCGACACGCGAGGAGCGCGAGGAGCGCGCGTCCCGCCGGGTCCGGTCGCGTCGTGCCGCGCGCGAAGAACGCCGGGATCGCGGCGCGACGGAACGCCTCCTCGAGATGCGGCCGATATTCGGCCGTCGAGCGGAGGAAGACGGCGATGCGATCGAACGGCACGCCGCGCGCCGCGGCCCGCTGGATGCCGCGCGCGATCTCGACGCACTCGCGCGCCTCGCCCGGCCACGAGCGCAGCTCGACGGTCGCGTCGAGCTGCCGCGGTGCCGGCGCCGTCGCCTCGAAGGCGTGCGTCTTCAGGGCGCCGAGCGACGTGGCGTCGTCGACGGCAACCGCGACGGCGCGGCACGCGAGCGCCGCCTCGAGCCGGCGGATGGTGCGCGCGTCGCCGGCCGGCGCGGTCGCGACGACCGACGGTGCCCGCTTCGCCAGCGCCGCGACCAATGCCGCCTCACGCGCGTGGTGCACGGGCACGTCGAGCAGCACGAGCGGGAGCCCTGCGGGATGCGTGCCCGCGTCCACCGCCTCGACCGCGGCCCCGAACACGACGGCGCGGTCGGCGAGCCCCGCGTCGGCAAGCTCGCGGTCGACGCGCGCCGCGAGCGTCGCCAGATCCGGCCCGACGTGCGCCAACGGCTCGAGCGCCGCGGCGTCGACGCCGCTCATGCGCAGCTCGTCGAGCGTGCGCGCGACCGCCGCCGCGAACCCCGGTCGCGACGCGACCGGCGCAAAGTACGACAGCTCACCCCGCAGCAAGTGCACCGCGCGCGCCGTCACCGCCGCAACCGACAGCCCGGTCGCCGGCGCCAACCCGCGCCCCGCCAGCAGCGGCGCCGCGAGCCGTGCCGCCAGCCGGTCGAGCGTCAGTCGCGTCGTCCCGAACCGCGCCCCGACGTCGCCGAGCGCGCCGCGCACGACGTCGTCACACGCATCCCATGTCGCCGCAACGACCAGCAGCTCGGCGTCGGCACGATGCGCGGCGAGCGCGTCCGCAACCGCCGCAAGGCGAGCCGCTGCGTCGGCCGAAACGATCAGACGCGAGCCAGTGCGACGCGACGCCATCGACGAAGCGCGACGGCTACCACGCGCACCCGGTCGCGCCAACCGCTACGCGCGGGATCCAAAGCCGCGTCGCGAACGGCGTCGACCGCTCGCGCCGATCCGGCACCGGCGATCGTCGCCGGGCGCGTGGGGGCGGTCTGCGATCCGTCGGGGGCGAGCGCCGGGCGCCTGAGGGGTCAGCGACCCTCACGGCGCCCGGCACCTTGTCGCCCCCGGCGGATCGCGGACCGCCCCCACGCGCCCGGCGCCCGCCCGCCACACCCCCGGATCAGCGCGGATCCGTCGTCGCCGCCAGGAGCCACTGCCCTTCGAGCCCCGCCGTCCGGTGCACCGCCAGCTCCTGCACGTGCGCATCCGTCGCGATCTCCATGAACGCCCGTCGCGACGGATACTCGACGAGCGCGATCATGTGGAACGCGTCGCCACCGCGCCCCATCACCTGCGAGTCGACCTTGCCGACCCAGATGACGCGCGCGCCCTTCGACTCGATGAACTTCGTCATCGGATCGCCGTAGCGGCGGAACGCCTCCTCGCCGGAGACGTCCGCGTCGGGCGCGTCGGCGCGCGCCTTGAAGCGCAGCAGGTTCACCATCACGACCGGCGTGTCGGCGGGGCCGGCGCGGAGCGCGTCGATCTGATCCGGTGCCGGATAGAGTGCGACTTCGGGTCGGTGTTCCATTGCGGCAGGCTGTATGTCACACAAGCGGAGGATGGCAACCTCGACGACCCGTTCGAAGCACGAGCCCGACGGGCGCCAGCAGCGTGCCCAGCGGAGCCGCGAGGCGATCGTCGAGGCGCTGTTCGCGCTCGTCGGCGAGGGCGTCGCGCTGCCGACGGCGCAGCAGGTGGCGGCCCGGGCGCAGGTCGGCACGCGGAGCCTCTTCCGCCACTTCACCGACATGGACGAGCTGTACGCCGCGATCTGCGCACCGGTGTACGCCGACGCGGCGGCGACGTTCGACACGCCGCCGGCGCGCGGCACGCTGGCGGTGCGGGTGCGGGCGCTCATCGCGCTCCGCACGGGCCTCTTCGAGCGGATCGCGCCGTACCGGCGGGCGGCGATGATCCACGCGAGCCGCTCCGAGTTCATTCAGGCGCGGCAGCGCGAGCTGACGGACGCTCTGCGCGCCGACCTGCACCAGCGCATCCCCGAGGTCGACACGGCGCCGCCCGGCGTCGCGGACGCGCTCGACGTCGCACTGTCGTTCGAGACGTGGAACCGTCTTCGGACCGACCAGCGGCTCGGCGTCCATCGGGCGCGCGAGGCCCTCGAACGCCTTGCGCTGGCGGTGGTGCGCGACGCCCGCGGTGAGGACGCACAATGAGCGACCGTCCGCTGACGATCGTCGGCATGCCCGGCTCGCCGTACAGCCGGAAGCTCCGCGCCGTCCTGCGCTACCGGCGCATCCCGTACGCCTGGGTGCCGCCGTTCTCGCCGGAGCATCGCGATCTCCCGCGGCCGCGCGTCGAGCTGCTGCCGCAGGTGATCCTGCCGGGCGCGAGCGAAGCGCGCACGGACTCGACGCCGCTCATCCGCGATCTGGAGGCGTCGCACCGCGGGCGCGAGGTCGTGCCGCCCGATCCGGTGGTCGCCTTCCTCGACGCGCTCCTCGAGGACTACGCCGACGAGTGGCTGACCAAGCCGATGTTCCACTATCGCTGGGCGTACGCGGCCGACATCGCGCAGGGCGCCGCGATCCTGCCGCGCTGGTCGCGGACGACGGGCTCGAACGACGAGGCGACGGCGATGGGGAAGTCGTTCGCCGAGCGGCAGATCGGCCGTCTCGGCGTCGTCGGGTCGAACGAGGTGACGGCGTCGGTCATCGAGGACAGCTACCGGCGTCTGCTGGCGCTGCTCGACGCGCGCCTCGCCGAGTCGCGCTTCGTGATGGGCGGCCGGCCGGGCGCGTCGGACTTCGGGCTCTACGGGCAGCTGACGCAGCTCGCCGGCTTCGATCGACGCCGCGCGCGGTGGCGCTGGCGACGGCGCCTCGCGTCGTCGCATGGGCCGACGTCGTCGAGGATCTCTCCGGGCTCGAGCCGGGCGAATGGCTCCGCGCCGACGACGTGCCGGCGACGGTGCGCGCGCTCCTCGCCGAAGTCGGCCGCGTCTACGTGCCGTTCCTGCTCGCGAACGCCGCGGCGCTCGATCGCGGCGCGGAGCGGGTCGAATGCACGATCGACGGGCGGCCGTGGGTGCAGAAGCCGTTCCCGTACCAGCGGAAGTGTCTCGGCTGGCTGCGTGAAGGGCGGACGGCGCTTCCCGCCGACGCACGTCGCCGGCTCGACGACGTGCTCGCCGGCACGGGCTGCGCAGCGCTGTTCGCGGCGTCGTGATCGCCGATGGGTGCGCGCGCGAAGACGCGACTGGACGCGATCGCCCGGCAGGCGATGCGCGACCGTGGGCTGCTGCCCGACTTCTCGGGCGCCGCGCTCGCCGAGACGCGCGCGCTCGCCGGACCGGCGGCCGATGCCGACCCGTCGATCCGGGATCTTCGCAGCCTCCTCTGGGCGTCGATCGACAATGACGACTCCCGGGACCTCGACCAGCTGACCGTCGCGGTCGCGCGGGCAGCGGGGTCGACGACGATCCTCGTCGCAGTGGCCGACGTCGACGCGCTCGTCGCCCCCGGCTCCGCGATCGACGCGCACGCGCGCGCGAACACGACGTCGGTGTACACGGCAGCCGAGATCTTTCCGATGCTGCCGGAGAAGCTGTCGACGAACCTCACGTCGCTCGCCGATGGCCAGGAGCGTCTGGCGATCGTGGTCGAGATGGCGGTCGCCGACGACGGCGCCGTGCAGAGCGGCTCGGTCTACCGGGCACGCGTGCTGAACCACGCGCAGCTTGCGTATGGCGGCGTCGCGGCATGGCTGGACGGCACGGCGCCGCCGCCGGCGCGCCTCGACGCCGTCGCCGGGCTCGACGAGCAGCTCCGCCTGCAGGACCGCGTGGCGCAGACGATGAAGCGCCTGCGGCACCGCCACGGTGCCCTCACGCTGGAGACCGCTGAGGCGCGCGCGGTGTTCGACGGCGACACGCTCGCCGATCTCCGCACCGACGAGAAGAACCGCGCGAAGGAGCTGATCGAGGACTTCATGATCGGCGCGAACGGCGTCACGGCGACGTACCTCGAGGGTCGCGGCCTGCCGTCGCTGCGACGCGTGCTCCGCTCGCCGGAGCGCTGGCAGCGCATCGTCGACCTCGCGGCGGACGTGGGCGAAACCCTGCCGTCGCAGCCCGACGCGCCGGCGCTCGAGGCCTTCCTCGACCGGCGCCGGCGCGCCGATCCGATCCGGTTCCCGGACCTGTCGCTGTCGATCGTCAAATGCCTCGGCCGCGGCGAGTACGTCCTCGAGCGGCCCGGTCGGAAGACGGAAGGCCACTTCGGGCTCGCGGTCCGGAGCTACACGCATTCGACGGCGCCGAATCGCCGCTTCCCCGACCTCGTCACGCAGCGCCTGTTGAAGGCGGCGCTGGCCGGCCGGCCGGCGCCGTATCGCGACGACGAGCTCGCGGAGATCGCGGGCCACTGTACCGCGCAGGAGGACGCCGCGACGAAGGTGGAGCGGCGGGTGCGAAAGTCGGCGGCGGCGCTCCTCCTCGAGTCGCGGATCGGCGAGCGCTTCGACGCGATCGTCACCGGCGCATCGCCGGCCAAAGGTACGTGGGTGCGAATCACGCGGCCCGCGGCGGAGGGCAAGGTCGTGAAGGGATTCGGAGGCCTCGACGTCGGCGATCGCGCCATCGTCGAGCTGGTGCGTACCGACGTCGAGCGCGGCTACGTCGACTTCGCCGCGGTGGCGCGGCGATGACGCGGCGGCCAGTTGCATACGAGGACGACTCGTTCCTCGAGAGTGCCGCGGCCCGTCCGCTCCGCATCCTCGCGGAGTATCTCGGGCCGATGGAAACGTTCCGCCGCGAGTGCGTCCACGACACGATCGTCTTCTTCGGCTCGGCGCGGCTCGCGCCCGAGGGGCCGCTCGGGCGGTACTATGAGGCGGCCCGCGAGCTGGCGCGCCTCGTGACGGCCTGGTCGAAGGGCCTCGCCTCGGACGTGCACCGCTACATCGTCTGCTCCGGCGGTGGGGGCGGCATTATGGAGGCGGCGAACCGCGGTGCGTCGGAGGCGGGCGGACGCAGCATCGGGCTCAACATCGGTCTCCCGCACGAGCAGCGACCGAACCGCTGGATCACGCGCGAGCTGACGTTCGAGTTCCACTACTTCTTCATGCGAAAGCTGTGGTTCGCGCACCTCGCGCGGGCGCTGGTCGTCTTCCCGGGCGGCTTCGGGACGCTCGACGAGCTGATGGAGATCCTGACGCTGTCGCAGACGGGGAAGCTCGAGCGCTCGATTCCCGTGCTGCTCTACGGCTCGGAGTACTGGAAGGAGATCGTCGACTTCGACGCCCTCGTCCGCCATGGGATGATCGCGCGGGAGGATCTCGGTCTCTTCCAGTACGTCGACGACCCGGCCGCGGCGCTGACGATCCTGAAGGCCGCGATCCCGGCCGAGCCGGAGCGGCCGGCGCCGGCGTTCGCGCACTCCCGGACCTGCCGGAACCCGGCGGACTGAGCGATCGACCGGCCGGCGGTGCCGGTTGGAACGTGGCCGACGGCGCCGGCCGCGTCCTGCCGGCACGGCGACGGCCGCCATGTACGGCAGGAAGCGGTACGACGGCGCGCTGCCCCGACGTCACCGTGGCGCCCGATGGCGCGGCTTTTGCTCGGCTATCTACCTCGCATCGACTCGCCCGAGGAGGTCGCCGTGTCGGAACGTCGTGGACGGCTCGCGGGGATCGTTCTCGCACTGATGACGGTCGGGCCGGCGCCGCTGGTGCGCTTCGCGGCCGGCCAGACGCGGACGACCGAACCGCCGCGGCGCGTCCGTGATGCCATCGCCGACGCGCAAACGCCGAAGGACGTGCCGGTCGACCGTCCGGAGCAGCGCAAGAGCGCACACGACCTGTCCGACGTCTTCGCGCCCAGCAAGGCGGCGCCGTCGTCGGAGGCGCTGGCGAGCCAACCGGAGCACGGCGGAATGACCGGCTTCGACTTCTATCGGGATCCGCTCGGCGCGGCGAAGCCGGGGACGACCTTCGACGACGTCTACAAGGCCGGCGTCGCCAACAAGCCGAACGTCTCGGCGGCGCAGCGAAAGCTGCTCGAGAGCCGCTACGATCTCACGCCGAAGCTCGACCCGAACGCCACGATGTCGCGCGGCAAGCCGCTGCCGGTGGGACCCACCGTCCGTCTCCCGCCGGGGACGAGTTGGGACACGCTCGCGTCGATGAGCCCGGACGACATCCGCGCCAAGGACGCGTTTCCCTACAAGGCGCTGCCGCACCCGGCGCAAGGCGGCGGGCTCGGCGGCCAGGTCTTTCCGCCGGCGCAGATCGCGATGTTCCCGCGCCTCGAGCGGTACGACGTCGAGTTCGACCTTCCCGACGCGTTCCTGCCGGAGTTCCCGCCCGCGATGTTCCTCCAGACCCGCCCCGAGCTGGGCGACGTGTCGCGCGGCGAGGTGGTCTCCATCAACAACTACTATCGCCTCTTCAAGGACATCCTGACGCCCGTGCAGCTCGACGGTCTCCGCCTGCTGCTCACGCCGTTTCCGCAGGAGGAGTTCAACCCGACCGACGACCGGAAGGCCGCCGAGCCGAGCCTCGGCGTGACGTGCTTCGACTGTCACACCAACGGGCACACGAGCGGGGCGTTCCACATCAATCCCGACACCCGCCCCGAGCAGCGCCGCATGCGCCTGGACACGGTGAGCCTGCGCGGGCTGTTCAACCAGCAGATCCACGGGTCGAAGCGGAGCCTGCGCTCGGTCGAGGATTTCACCGAGTTCGAGCAGCGCACCGCCTACTTCAATGGCGACCCCATCCACGCGATGAAGAAGGGCATGAACATCCTCGATCGCATCCAGGTGTCCCACATGGCGCAGCTGCAGAACATGCTCGACTTCCCGCCCGCGCCGAAGCTGACGCTCGACGGGCATCTCGATCCCGCGAGAGCGACCGAGAGCGAGCGGCGCGGCGAGCAGCTCTTCTTCGGCAAGGCGCAGTGCGCGTCCTGCCATCCGGCGCCCTCCTACCTCGACAACCAGATGCACGACCTGCACGTCGAGCGGTTCCTGAAGGACGAGGCCGGCGACGGCCCGATCAAGAGCTTCACGCTGCGCGGCATCAAGGACAGCCCGCCGTACTTGCACGACGGCCGCTGCCTCACGCTCGAGGACACGGTCGAGTTCTTCAACCTCGTGCTCGGCGTGAAGCTCACGAAGGACGAGAAGTCCGACCTGGTCGCGTTCCTGCGGCAGCTGTGAACGCTCGCCCGCGGGTAGCCGACGGCGATCGGCGATCGACGACTCGTGGGCGCGTCACGAGCGCCACCGGGCGTCCAGCCAATCGGCGAGCAGCTTCGCGGCCACCTCGCTTCCGAGCGCGGTGGGATGCTGATCGGCGCCGTAGGTGTTCGAGTCTCCGACGGACAGGATGCGTCGTCCGCCGGCCATCGTCGTCGCTGCCGATGGCTCGGGAGCCGTCGCTCGTACGACGATGGGCGCGATCTGCAGAGCGCCCTCGAGGAGCACCGCGGCGGCGAGCACGCCGCCAACGAGCAGAGCGGCCCGGGCGGCGAGCTCGCGTGCCTTGTCCGTCACGGCGCGAGGAGTGGGACCAACCCCGACGACGGTTTGTCGAACGAATGGCTCGTCTCGGGGCGCTAGAACGTCTGGTATTCGAGCACGGCGTCGTTCAGGTCGCCGTCGCCGTTCAGGTCCGCGTTCTGTGCCACCTCGCTCGTCCGGAAGACGACCGTCCGTCCGACGACGAGAATGGTCGTGTCGACCGCGCGCGGCAGGACCGTGTACGTCTTGCTGACGTCGTCATAGACGGCGAGGACGGCGTCCCGCGCGTCGAGGTCGCCGTTCAGGTTCGTGCCGCCCTGGTTCGCCTCGGAGACCCGGAACGCGGCGAGCGTCCCGCCGGCGACGATCGTCGTCTTGTGCTCGCCGGCGAGGGTACTGGGGACGAGCGTGCCGGCGGTCACGTCCCAGGCGCCGAGGACGGCGTCCGTCGTGTCCAGGTCGCCGTTGAGGTCGGTGCGTCCCTGGAAGCGCTCGCCGGTCGGGAAGACGACCATGTCCGCGCCCGCGACGAGGCACGCGCCGCGCGGGCGGGGACTCGTCGGCTCGGGGCGGCAGGTCGCGTTCCAGAGCGCCCGGCCCGTGTTCGTGGTGGTATGGCCGACCGTGTCGTAGATCGCGAGCACGATGTCGCGCGCGTCGCCGTCGCCGTTGCGGTCCAGGTGTCCCTGCTTTCCCTCGGGCACGCCGAACGCGAGGTGGCTGCCCACGATCAGGAAGCTGCCCTGCGACGCGAACCCGGTGTCGGTGACCGTGCCCGTGCTGAAGCGCCAGTACTGGAGTACGCGGTCGTTGCGGTCGGTGTCGCCGACGTTCAGGCTGCCGCCCGGCTCGCTCGCCTCCCGCGTGCGGAACGCGAGCAGGTCGCCCGCGAGCTGGAATCCGCCCCCCGCGTCGACGCCGACGTCGACGAGCCCGGACGAGAGGCACGGCGCGCCCCCGAAGCAGTACGCCTGGATCACCTGGTCTGCCGCGTCGAGATCGCCGTTGAGCGACGCGTTGCCTTGCGCGGCCTCGCTCACGACGAACGCGGCAACGGTGCTGTCGAGCGCGATCCCGAGCGCCGGCACGATCGCCCGATGCGGATTGACGAGCGTCGCCGTGCCGGCGTCGTAGAAGAGCACGACGGTGTCGAGCGGATCGCCGTCGCCGTTCAGGTCCGTGCTCCCCTGCGCCGTCTCGGACGTGACGAACGCGACCCGGCTGCCGTTCACCTCGATGTTGCTCGCGTCGTCCGCCTCGAATCCGACGTTCGTGACCGAGAGCGTCGTCGGGTCGAGCACCGCGAGCACCTGATCGAGCACGTCGCCGTCGCCGTTGCGGTCGGCGCCACCCTGGCTCGCCTCGCCGACCGTGAACGCGACCAGCGCCGGCGACGCCGCGATGGTCGACACGGCGAGGTGGAGGTTGGTGAGCGTGGCGGTGTTGGCATTGTAGGCGGCGAGCACCTGGTCGAACGTGTCGCCGTCGCCGTTGCGGTCGGCGTTGCCCTGCGCCGCTTCGGAGACGCCGAACACGAACACGTCGCCGCTGCACGCGAGCGCGCCGCTCGCGTCGACGCCGACGTTCGTGACGATGCCGCTCCCGAGGTCGAGGACCTGGAGCACGACGTCGTTCGCGTCGCCGTCGCCGTTCAGGTCCGTGTGGCCTTGCTGCGCCTCGGACGTCCGGAAGCCGACCCGCCCGTTGCACGCGACGAACGGCAGCTGCGACGCATCCTGTCCGGTGCTCGTCAGCGCGCCGGCTACCGAGGCGACGCCGAGGAGCACGACCACGAGAGCTCGCGACACGACCCGGCTCGTCATGGCCGGGTCCTAACAAACGATGGGGTCCGGCGGCAATGCGAAATGCACGCGGCTGGAAGGACGGTCAGCCCCGCCCGCCCGTGCCGCGCAGCCGCCGCGCCATGCGCAGGCTCAGCGCCATGATCGTCAGCGTCGGATTGAACCCGCCCGACGACACGAACACCGACCCGTCCGCCACGTAGACGTTGTCGAGGTCGTGCATGCGACCCCAGCGGTCGACGACCGACGTCTGCGGATCGTCGCCCATGCGCGCCGTCCCCATGATGTGGGCGGTCGACGCCGGACCGGCGTACACGCTGCCGAAGCCGCCGGTGGCGTCGGCGAGGGCCCCGACCGGAAGCCAGCCCGCGGCGACCGCACCCGGCGCCGCGGCGCAGATCGCGCCGAGCTTCGGGCCGAAGTACTGCGACGCCGCCAGCTCGAACGGGTGGTTCGAGTGCGTGACGCGCGGCACCGGCATGCCGTACACGTCGCGGATCGCGGGATCGAGGTCGACGCGGTTCGCCTCCTGCGGCAGGTCCTCGCCGACCATGGAGAGCCCGGCCAGGTGCCGGCGGAGCGGCGACGTGCGCATCGCGGCCTTCAGCTGGCTGCCCCACGACCCGGGCAGCACGGTGTAGATGCCGGCCTCCTGCAGGAGCCCGAGCCCGCCGCCGGTCTCGCAGATGCCGCCCTTCAGGTACGGCAGCCCCGTCGCGCGTGCCGCCGCGCTCGTGTCCGGTCCGACGAAGTCATCGATGGTGAACGTCGTCGACGGCCCGCGCCACGCGTGCGGCTCGTCGGCGAACAGCGCCACCCCGAGCGTGAACAGATGGAACATGACGTTCCGGCCGAGCTGCCCGGACCGGTTCCCGAGCCCGTCGGGATGCTGCGGACCCGCCGACAGGAGCGCGAGCCGCGTGGTCTCGATCGCCGACGCAGCCAGGATGACTACGTCGGTGCGCACGTGCCGCTCGCGGCCATGCGCGTCGCGGTACGCGACGCCGACGGCGCGGCGGCCGTCGCGCGACAGCTCGACGGCGTGGACGAAGCAGCGCGACCGGAGCCGGGCGCCGGCGCGAAGCGCCGGGTGGAGGAACGAGGCCGCCGCGCTGCCGCGGGCGAGGATCGGGCAGCCGAAGCCGGAGCAGAAGCCGCACGAGTTGCAGCGCCCGCCGCCGTGGTGGCGCTGCGAGTGCACCGCCATCGGGAACGGGTAGGCGGTGTAGCCGAGCGCAGCGGCGCCGTCGGCGAGGCGGAGGCCGCCGAGCATCGGCGGGTTCGGCGGCAGCGGAAACTGGTGGCGACGCGGCGCCTGCGCGAGCGTCGCCGCCGGCATCGCATCGACGTCGCCTTGGACGCCGAGCTGGCGCTCGACCTCGTCGTAGAAGGGCGACAGGTCGTCGTAGCCGATCGGCCAGTCGGCGACGTTGGCGCCGTCGACCGGGCCGTAAAGCGAGCGACCCTGGAAGTCCTGCTTCCAGAAGCGCGGCGTCTTGGCGTCCCAGTGCACCGTGCCGCCGCCGACGGTGGTCGGCAGCGTGTTCACGTCGCCGACGAACGAGCGCGCCGTGCCGACGGCCGCCTCGGCCTGCGTCCGCGCCGTGCGCGGCTCGAGGACGACGTCCTGGTTCTCGAAGGCGCGGCTCGCCTTTACCTCGTCGTTCGCGAACGGGATATGGTGGATGCCCGCGGGCGTGCCGAGCCCGGGAAGCAGGTTGCGGCCCTTCTCGAGGACGAGCACCTGATGCCCGTGACGCGCGAGCTCCCACGCCGCGACGCTGCCACCCGCACCCGAGCCGACGATGACGACGGATGCCTTCACGTGCCGTCCGGCGGGTCGACGAGCGTGATGCCGATCAGGTAGCGCGTCAGCGCGGCGCGTGCCGTCGTCGCATCGAGCGGCGTCGCTCCCGGCGACCGCGCGTCGAGCGTGCTCACCTGCGCGGCGGTGTAGCCGCGCGGCTGCACGTCGCCGGGCCAGCCGGTCGCGGTCCAGCCCACGAGGCCGCGGTTACCGCCGTACTCCGGCGGTCCGTACAGGACGTCGAGGCTGTCGCTCAGCACGAGCGCGACGAACTCCGCCACGTCGGGCGCGCGCAGCATCGCGTCCTGCGCATCGGCCGCCGCGCCGACCATGCCGGCGAGGCGGGCGAGACCGTCACGATACTGCTGCTGCAGCCCGACGACCGCGCCGGCGAAGCTGCGCTCGGGCTTCCCCTGCGAGCCTTCGAGACGGATGCGCCAGCCGAGCTCGACGAGCGCGTCCATCGGCACGAAGCGGGCCATGTCGTCGCGGTGGGCGCCGGCGCGATTCGAGAAGGGACCGCCGGCGTGGATCAGCGGCGGATCGAACGTGAATGCGCCGAGGAGCGCGTCGATGGCCTCCGCGCATCCGGCATCGACGGCGCCGGGATCCGGATCGTCGGGGGGGCCGGGCAGGAGGCGGCCGGTGACCGCGCGCAGCGTGTCGAGCTCGGCGGCGGTGAGGAAGCGATCCGCGGCGGCGGCCCGCGGTCGCAATGCGGCACGGAGCGTCGCCGGCGCGACGACGGTGAGCAGCGCGCCGACGCCGAGGCCGCGGACGACGTCGCGGCGGGTGAGATCGCCCGGCATGGTGCGGCTATCCCTCGGGCGGTGCCGGGCGCGGCGCGTCGAAGGTCACTCGGCGGCAGCGACAGGAGCCGTCATGCGTCGTCATCGGTTCCCCTCGAGTCCGCGCTGCGTTGCACATCACTCCTCCACGTCGTATGCGCCGTTCGTCGGAAGATTGCTCGGGCGATATGCACCGCCCAGTCCCTCGATGCGCTCGACGACGGAGCGATGCACGCGGGGACGTTCCCCCATCCACCGAGTGCGGAACGCATTCATCGAGAGACGCCGCGCGTGGACCTTCGCGTTGTATCGGAGCCTCGGTACGATCTCGGCAATCCACCAGCCCGGCGTCATCGACTGGTGCATCGGCGCCGTTGCATTCGGCGGCGCGTCGGCGGCGAGCACGGCAGCGGCGCGCTCTTCGTCCATCAGCAGGCCGAAGGGACGCACCTCTCGCAACATCCACTCGAGGGTGATCTTCGCGAGCCCGCTCTCCGCGGCTGGATACCCTCCGCCGATGTCGGAGTGCACGCCCGCGAACCAGACCTCCTTCAGGTCCTGCGTGACGCGCGACTTGTGCCAGAGGTTCTGTCGAAAGAACGCCCGCCGCTCATCGATGGATACCGCATGGCGGCCGTGCTCGATCGCGTGGTTGGTGCGGGTGTTCGCCAGGACGAGCGGATCCCAGAACCAGCCGACGGAGCTGACCGTGTCCCACACGCCGACGAAGTGGATGAGCGGACGGCGCGAGAAGGTCGCCTTGAAACGACCCGCGATCCGGAACGCATTGTGGCGGGCATCGCCCTCGGGGGCACCGTCCGACGACGCGTCGTCGCCCCGCATGCCGTGGGAGTACATATCCCAGAGATACGGCGTCAGGTTCTCGTTCGCGGCTTCCGGCAGCCCGTATAGCGAGATGAGACCGGCCAGCGCGCGCACCGTGTACGCGCCCCGGCTGAAGCCGAACAGATAGATGCGATCGCCGGGCTGCCAATAATGGGCCAGGAAGGCGAGCGCTTGGCCGACGTTGTCTCTGACCGTCCGCCCGATGGCGAGATCGACGAGCCGCCCGAGGAGTCGTCGGATCTCGGACGTGATTCCAGGATCGCCGAGCGTGCCCACTCCAGGGTCGTAGTACACGATCTGTCGCTCGGGATCGTGCACCAACGTCGACGCGAGCAGGACGACGTTCGTGTTGCGCCATCCGAACCGATTGCCGGTCCCGTCGCAGCACACGACCAGGTTCCGGCCCGCGGGCTGGGAATCAGTCATCCCGCCCATCAATCACACTAGCCGCCGCAGGAGAAACCGGACGTCACGGCGCGCGCGCGGGGGGTGCCGGCCGCGGCGCCCACGTCGGGTAGTCGACGCCCGCCAGGCGGTTGATCACGAACCCCTGCACGACGAGCAGCGCGACGGCGAGCATCAGCACGCCGAGCTGCCACGGCTCGCGCAGGATGCCGAGCGACACGATCAGCGTCGTCGCGCCGGCCGGCGGGTGCGGCACGCGGCACCACACCATGGCGCCGCTCGTCAGCCCCAGCGACAGCGCGGCCGCCCCGACCGTGCGGCAGTCGACGCCGACGGCCAGCGCGGGTCCGCGGTGCGTGAGCCCGAACAGGACGAGCGCCAGGTAGCCCGCGGCACACCCGATCAGATGCCCGCCGAGGCAGTTCCGTGGCGACGCCGGCGGCGTCGTCGGACCGAAGAACAGCAGGAACGCCGTCGGCCCGAGCGACGGGAAAATGAACGGCGCGCCCGTCACGACCGCGACGCAGGCCATGATGGCGATCGACACGAGGCCGTTCACGAGCGCGAACAGGCCGAGCACCCAGACCTTCGAGTGGCGCGCCTCGAGCGCCGGCAGCTGGAGGCGTCGCGCGACGCCGAAGAGGACGGCGGCGAGGTCGCCGCCGACGGGTCCGGGCCGGACGGGGCCCGGCCGCTGCTCGGGTCCCATCAGCGGAGATACCGGTAGAACGCCGTCGAGCCGGCCGCGAGCACCACCGACAGCACGGCCGACGTCCACGCGAGCCCGGCGTCGGCCGCATGGAGCGCATCGAGCCCGACGGTGAGCAGGAAGATCTGGAGCGAGAGCAGCACGCCGACGAACACGCCGACGGCGACCGACACGTCGCGCGGCTTCGCCATCAGCTCGCCGCGCCGCCGAGCGCCCAGATCATCCCGTCGGCGCGCACCTCGACGTCGATGCGGCCGAGCGGACGCTGCGGCGGGCCGGCCAGCACGTCGCCGGTGCGCGCGTCGAAGGCGCCGTCGTGGCAGGGGCAGAGCATCCGACGCACCGACGGATCCCAGTAGACGACGCAGCCGAGGTGCGTGCACTTCTGGCTGAAGGCGCGCAGCGTGCCGTCGGGGAGGCGGACGACGATCGCCGGGTCGTGCGGCGTGGGGTAGCGGAAGAGGTAGGTCTCGCCCGCGGCCACCGCGCTCGCGGCGACGATCGGCTGCGGCGCGCCGCGATTGATCGGCCGGAGCGACGTCCACGCCGCGACCGCGACGCTGCCGACGGCGAAGCCGGCGGACGCGAGCACGAGGTAGCGCGCGAACTCGCGTCGCGTCACCTCGTCCTCGCCCTCGGACGTGAGCGGGAAGTCGGCGCGCCACTTGGGCGCGACGTCGTCAGCCATCGGTCTCCTCCGTGAGCCCGAACGGATCGTCCTGCCAGGCGTAGCCCGTGCCGCCGCCGAGGACGTCGAGCGGGCCGGGCTCGCGCGTCAGCGTGTAGACCTTCGTGCGCACCGTCTGCCGGCCGAAGCGGACCTCGTCGGTGAGGATGCCCCGGCGCGTCGCCGCGAACTGCTCGCGCGTCCCGAACCAGAGCGCCTGGCTCGGGCAGACGGACGCGCACATGGGAGCCAGATCCTGCGACGTGCGGTCGAAGCACATGTCGCACTTCATCATCTGCTCGAGCTCGAGCTCCATCTTCGGGACGCCGAACGGGCAGGCGAGGGCGCAGTTGCCGCACGCGATGCAGCGGGGCTTGAGCGCCGACTGCACGATCCCGTCCTCGTTCTTCTTGATGGCGTCGGCGGGACACACCTCGGCGCAGGTCGGGTCCTCGCAGTGCATGCAGACCATCGGCACGGTCTGCGTGCTGGTCGCGCGGCCGGCGAAGTCCAGGTGGATCAGCGAGTGGCCGCGATGCGTGCCGCACTCCTCGCACGCCTGGACGCACGCCCGGCAGCCGATGCACCGGCTCTGGTCGATGACGAAGATGCGCTCGTCGCGGCCGGACCGCGGGCTCACGACGACGCTCCCACGGTCATGTCGCGCGCGTCGACCGGCGCTATGCCCGGCCCGACGCGCTCGACGCGCACCGCGCTCACCTTGTACTCCGGGATCTTCGACAGCGGATCGAGCGCCCGCTGCGTCAGCTGGTTCGCCGCCTGCCGCCCGGCCCAGTGGTACGGGATGAACACCGTGTCCGGCCGGATGGTCTCGACGACGCTCGCCGGCAGGGTCATCGACCCGCGCCGCGACGTGACGCGGACGACGTCGCCGGTCGCGACGCCGAGCTTCGCGGCCAGCTGGGGATGCAGCTCGCAGAGCGGCTCCGGATACTGCGCGACGAGCGGGCCGATCCGCCGCGTCTGCGTCCCGGAGAGGTACTGGCTGACGACCCGCCCCGTGGTGAGCCAGATCGGGTAGTCGTCGTCGACGACCTCGGCGGGCGGGCGGTAGCGGATGGCATGGAACTGCCCGCGGCCGTTCGGCGTGTAGAAGCGGCCGCCGTCGTAGAGGCGTGGCGTGCCGGGATGGCCGTCGGCGGGGCAGGGCCAGAAGACGCCCTGCTCGCGTTCGACGCGCTCCCACGTGATCCCGGAGTAGTCGGCGGTGCCGCCCTTCGACGCGACCCGCAGCTCCTCGAACATCTCGCGCGTGCTGCGGTACGGGAAGTACTGCTGCTTGCCGAGCCGGCGCGCGATGTCGAGCAGGATCTCCCAGTCGCGCCGCGCCTCGCCCGGCGGCTTCACCGCGGCGTTGATCTTGATGACGCGGCCCTCGACGCTGGTCGAGGTGCCCTCGTCCTCCTCGTGCAGCGAGCCGGGCAGGACGACGTCGGCGTACTGCGCCGTCTCGGAAAGGAAGAACTCGATCACGGCGTAGAACTCGAGCTTCTCCAGCGCAGCGGCGGTGAACGTCGTGTCGGGCAGCGAGACGGCGGGATTGAAGCAGATCGAGAGCAGCCCCTTGATCTCGCCGTCGTGGATCGCGTTCACGATCTCCTGGGCGGTCTTCCCCTTGCCCGGGATGGCGTCGACGGGGCAGCCCCACACCGACGCGATGTAGGCGCGGTGCTCCGGGTTCGTGATGTCGCGATTGCCGGGCAGCTGGTCGCACTTGTGGCCGTGCTCGCGTCCGCCCTGGCCGTTGCCCTGGCCGGTGATCGTCGACACGCCGCAGCCGGGCTTCCCGAACTTCCCCGTCGCGAGCCCGAGGTTGATGCACGAGAGCACGTTCTCGACGCCCTTCGTGTGATGCTCGATGCCGCGCGCGTGGAGCAGCATGCCCGTCTTCGACGTGCCCCAGAGCTCCGCCGCCTGCTCGATGCGCTTTCCCGGCACGCCGGTCACGCGCGCGCCCCAGGCGGGCGTGTACTCGCGGACGGCCTCGGCCGCGGCCTCGAAGCCGTCGGTGTGCTGCGCGATGAAGTCGTGGTCGAGCCAGTCGCGGGCGATGAGCACGTGGAGGATCGTGCCCATGAGCGCCGAGTCGGTGCCGGGCCGGAGGCCGAGGAAGACGTCGGCGGTGCGCGCGAGCGGGTTCACGCGCGGGTCGGCGACGATCAGCTTCGCGCCGCGGTCGCGCGCGCGCCAGATGTAGCTGGTGGTGATCGGCGCGCACTCGGCGACGTTCGCGCCGGCGACGAAGACGACGTCGGCGAGCGGGATGTCGCTCCACGGGTTGCTGGCGCGGTCGATGCCGAGGGCCTTCTTGTTCGCCGTCCCCGCCGACACCATGCAGAGCCGGCCGTTGTAGTCGAGGTTCGCCGTGCCGAGCGCCAGCCGCGCGAACTTCCCGACCAGGTACGATTTCTCGTTGGTGAGCGACACGCCGGAGAGCATCGCGAACGCGTCCGGCCCGTACGCGCCCTGGATGCGACGGATCTCGGCGACCACGCGATCGAGCGCCGCGTCCCAGCCGATCGGCCGGAAGCCGCCGGCGACGTCGGGCGCGCGCTCGAGCGGCGCGAGCAGCCGGTCGGGATGGCTGCCCTGGAGGTACCGCTTCACGCCCTTCGGGCAGAGCTTCCCTTCATTGAAGGGGAAGTCGTAGTGCGGCTCGAAGCCGACGACCTCGTCGTCGCGGACCTTGAGAATGATGCCGCACTGCTGGCCGCAGAAGCAGCAGTGGGTCGGGACCTCGCGGTCGATGCGCTCGACGTCGGCGTGCCAGCCGCCCGGCGGCGCCTGGTTCAGGTGCGGGCCGTAGCGGGCGACGAGCTCGGCCTCGCTGCGCGGCAAGCGGGCCATCAGCCGAACCCGCCGACGCGCGCCGCCTGCGCCTGCATGACGAGCCGTCGGCGGCAGGCGGGGCAGACGTCCTGGTAGTGACGGCCGTCGGGAAGCGCGTAGTCGAAGCCCACCTGCGGCAGCACGGTCTTGAGATCCGCGATCTGCATCGCCGACGCGAACGCCTCGCCGCACTCGGCGCAACGCTGCTGCGCGCCGCGCGCGCCGGCTGCGCGGTAGAACTGGATGCCGAGGTTCGCCGGTCGCTGGAAGATGTGAAACAGCTTCCCGAACGGGATGTACATGAGCCCGAGAATCACCGTCAGCGCGTGCGCCGTGGTGAGGAACGTGTAGAAGCGGCCGCCCATCCAGAGCGTCGACGCGGTCAGCATGAGCCCCGTCACCGAGACGGCGAACAGGCCCGCGAGCGCCAGGAAGTCCGTCGACCGCTCGACCGCGACGGCGCCCGGATCGCGCAGCCGTCGCGACAGGAAGAGGAAGACGCCGGCGAGCACGAGGACGGCGGAGACGTCGAGGGCGTGGAACATGAACCAGCCGAAGACGCCGCGCGCATCGAAGTCGACCGTGCCGACGTTCGCCACGAACGCGCAGTAGTGCGCGGCGTCCTGGCCGACCGACTCGAAGTGGAGCCAGCCGAGGACGAGCGGAAAGGTCACCGCGGCCGCGAGGACGCAGCCCCAGAAGACGAGCAGGTGCGCGATCCAGCGCAGCCGCGACCGCGGCCGGATGAAGGTCTGCGCGCCGATGTTCGTCGCGGCGAGCCCGAGCAGGCGCGCGACGCTCCGCACGCCGCCGGCGCGGAATGCTTCCCAGCCGCGCCGGTTGAGGAGCGCCGTCGGCGGGCGTCGCAGCCAGACGCGGTAGCGGTAGACGGTGCCGAACACCGCGAACAGCGTGCCGAAGAGGTAGCCGACGAGCGCGGCGTCGAACCAGCGGAGCCCGCCGCTGCCGACCGAGACCGCCGCGAGCGTCGCGGCGACGGCCACGAGCCCCCACGTGACGGCGCCGCGGTCGAGTCCTCCCGCGACGGCACCGCGGTCGGGTGTTCCCCCCATCCATGGCAGGAATGCCGCGAACCTCGGGACGGGGCAACAGTTCGCGAGGCCCGTCCCCGAAGCGGGGTGCGACGGCGCGGCAGACCCGGCGCTCGTGGGGAAGGCGCGGCGTCGCCGGGCCGGATCAGACGGAAGCTCTGCCGGCGTCCCGGTGCATGCCGCGGACGTCGGTCCGTTGGATCACGGACCGATCGTCGAGGGGACGCAGAACTGGGTACGCCGGATCAGGTCCCACTGCTGCGGACCGAACTGGTTGTTCACGAAAACCGTCTGGGTCGTGAACCCGACGCGGCGAATCTTGTAGCAGAGCAGCTGGAGCGGATGCTGCTCGGCCCCCGGCGACTCGCCGTTCTTGTCGGCCGGCGTGCACAGCCGGAGCGGCTTCACCAGGCTGATGGTGGCCGCCGTCAGCTGGTCGGCGACCTGCACGCCCGAGACCGGAACGAACCGCGGTGCGCCGGCGGGCCGCCGCACCTTGTAGCACTTGAAGTGGTCCACCGCCGGCGACGCCAGCGGAGGGGGCGTCGACGTCAAGCTCTTCGCGCTCGGCACGAGAAGGTCCGCCGGCATCAGGACGTCGAGCGTGACCGTGCCGAACTGGTTCACCACCTGCTGGCTCGGGGCAACGGCGAAGGCCGTGCTCTGCCGGATGGCATAGTCCATCAAGTGGTCCGGGTTGGTCGGCGCATCCGGGAACTGGCCGTTCAGGTCGGCGGGCAGGCACAGATTGACCGGCCGGTAGACGTCGACCGTCGACGCTCCGAAGCGGTCGATGACCGACAGCCCCGGCTCCGAGATCGCGCCGCGCCTCGTCTCGTAGCACTGGAACGGATTCAGCGGCAGCGTCGTCGACGACGTGGACGTCGTCGTGGTGATGGTCGAGGAGCTGGTGGACGTGGAGGAGGTGGACGACGTCGTCTCGCTCGTGCTGGTCGACGTGCTGGTGGACGTCGTCTCGCTGGTGCTCGTCGACGTGCTCGTCGAGGTCGTCTCGGTCGTGCTGCTCGACGTCGTCGAGGAGGACGACGAGCTGGTCGACGTCGAGGTGGTCGGCGTGCCCTCTGTCGTCGATGCCGGCGTCGACGAGGTGGTCGTCGACGACGTCGAGGACGACGACGTGCTCGTCGAGGTCGACGACGAGCTCGTCGACGACGTGGAGGTCGTGCTGGAGGAGGTGGACGAGGTCGTCGACGACGTGGAGCTCGACGTGCTGGTCGAGGAGGTCGTGCTGGACGTGCTCGACGTCGAGGACGAGGTGGTCGACGTCGAGCTGGTGGAGGACGTGGTGCTCGACGACGTGCTGCTGGAGCTGGACGTCGACGAGCTGCTCGAAGTAGTCGACGTCGAGGAGGTGGACGACGAGGAGGTCGATGACGAGCTCGTCGTGGACGAAGTGGTCGTCGTCGACGACGTGCTGGTCGTCGAGGTCGTCGAGCTGGTGGAGCTCGTGGTCGTGGTGGTCGTCACTTCGGTGATGTGCGGGCCCGACTGGAGGACGAGCTTGTCCGCGCACGAGATGACCGCGCCGGTCACCGTGCCGCCCGAGACGATGATGTTGCGGCTGACGGCGAGGATCGTGCCGACCACCGTCGAGTTGCCGTTGAAGTTCACGTCCTGCCCGGTGCCGATCAGGTTGATGAGCACCTGCGATGGTGTGATCCCACCGGCGAGCAGAATCGCCGATCCGCCGCTGAGCGTGATCGATCCCTCGACGTTCAGGATGAAGTAGTCGGATGGGCCGCCCGTGAGCGTCAGGGTCCCGCCACCGGAGAGCGAGATGTCGCCGGTGACCCGCACGACGTTCACGCCGCCGCTGCCGATGAGGGACGACCCGTTTCCGAGCGTGCCGACGGTGACGGTGGGGGTGCACGCCGCGGCGATGCTCGCGGCGGCCATGGCATCGCCCTCGGCCTGGGCGGTGTTCGTCGGGTGCAGCCCGCCGAGCACCTGGCTGCCGCCGGTGATCGTGATGGTGTCGTTCGGGTCGTAGTCGAGCCGTCCGGTGATCACGCCGCCGCCCGAGAAGGTGAGCGTGCTCGGGTCGCCCAGTATGCCGGGGCCGACCGGTTGCCGGTCACGACCGTGTTGCCGCTGCTGATCGTCATGTCGATCGTCTGACAGGCGAAGGCAGCGTAGTCGGCAGCCGCGCCTAGATTGGGGGCTGGGCAGCTGGCTCGAGCCGATCCGACGCCCGCGATCACCATAGTCGCGAAGGTGGCGACGGCGAAGCGACGCGCGCGCCCAGAGGCTGTAGGAGGGGACGGATTCGGTGTCATTTCGACGGGCGCATCCCCTATTCAGGTGAGGCTCGTCGTAGTGCGGGCGCGCACCTCCGTCAAGGAAATTTTTCGGCTCCGAGTGCCGTGCCCGGCACTCGACGACGCCGGACTGCGGCCGTGCGCAGTCCACGCCCGCCAACACAGAGGGGCCGCATCGCATGTGCCATGCGATGCGGCCCCTCGTACGTCACGGACCGACGCTGCGCTTCACCCGCAGCGTCGTCGCTCACTGCCGGCTCAGCCGTTACATGGGCACGGCTGGAAGGTCACCTTCGCACCGGACATCAGCGTGAAGTCCCGGCCGAGGAGGAACGACCCGTTGGCGCTGTGGATCGTCCCACCGACGTTCGGTCCGAGGACGATGGCGTTGATGATGTTCCCGACGTGCGTGTTGATGAGAGCACCGGTCCCCGTCATGTTGACGAGGACCTGGCTCGGCAGCACGCTACCGGCGGTCACGATGCCGCCGCTTCCGCCGAGCGTCAGCGAGCCGGCCAGGTTGATGATGAAGAACGCCCCCGGAGGTCCGGTCAGCGTCAGCGAATGATCGCTGAGGTTGATGTTGCCGGTGATCTTGACGACGTTCAGCCCCGCTACCCCGGTCACCGTTTGGTTCCCGGTGATGTTGCCGAAGGTGAAGTTCGGAGCCAACGCTGCCGCCTGCGCGCTCGCGTTGAGCGCCGCCTGACGCGCTGCCGACAGATTCAGACCAGTGGAGACCGTCCCGGTCACCTTCCCGGGGCCTTTGCTCCACGAGCCGGCGGCATCGACGAACAGGTTGCCGTTGATGGTGGACGGCGCCATCAGCTGCAGTGTCGCGCCGGCCGCGATGGAGACGTCGCCGTTGACGGTCACGTTGGAGAAGTTCGCAGTCTGCTTGCCGCCGGTGGTATTCAGCGCGAAAACCGTCTCCTGGCCGGCCGGGCCGAGATTCAGGAACGTGCTCGGACACGGGCACGTGTTCAGGCGACAGGCGTTGCTGCAGGAGTCGTTGTTGTTGGTGTTCCCGTCGTCGCATTGCTCGTCGTCGTTGACGATGCCGTCGCCGCAGAAGGTGCAGTCCGCCCGGCAGACGTTGCCGTTCGGCAGGGTGCCGCCCGCGGGCATGCACGTCGGATGCGGGTTGCCCATGCACGTCTCGGTGCAGTCGACCTGGAACTGGCTCGACCCGGTGATGTTGGTGACGTTGACGGTGTTCCCGTTGACCAGCGTCGCCGTGCCGGTGATCGAGCACGACCGTCCCGCCAGCAGCGGCACCGACTGCGTCACCGTGACGTCGAAGGTGCCGACGAACTGACCCTGGATCGCGCCGACCGGCATGCCGCTCACCGACCCGGGGAAGGAGTTCACCGACCCGTCCGTGCAGAGCGCCGTCACGCTGTACGTCACGGTGAACGGCAGGTTCTCCAGCTCCCCACCGGTGAAGTGCAGGGCGAGGGTGCTCGACGTGCAGTTCGGCGTCGCGATGGCGGAATCGATGTGATGCGCCTCCGCCCGCGTGCCGCAGACCAGGAGAAGCGCCAGCGCTGCGCCGAACGTCGTCAGGTTTCCCAGCATGCTTGCGAGGCTTCCTCACGATGCGGCTCTGGCTGGCGGTAGCGCGTTGATGGATCGATGGAGCGGGGCAGCCGGGTTCATGATCTCGATACCTCCTGGTTTTCGGCGGTGGCTTCGATTGCCGGACACTGCGCGCCCATCGCACAACTCGGCGAGGCCGTATGCAGCGCCGTACGCCCCTGGGCGCGTCGTCGTCAACGTATCGCCGCGGCACCTGACATGGCATGGAGCGTTCAGCTCACCCCCCGCACTTGGAGAGTGCGGCCCGACCACCCGAACGGCGGCACTGGGGAATCCCCCATCCGCGATCCGGCGCGCGCAGATCAGGTGAGGATCGGCTCCGCTGACCGCGGTATGCGTCCGCTCGGTTTGCGCCTGCGTCAGGCCCGAGTGCGGACGCGGACGTCGAAGCGGGTCGATCGCGGCCGGACGTCGTACGGGGACGGCGAGGACCGGGGAGGGGACCCCGTCGGTCGGGGTCCCTCCTCCGGATGTGGGCGTCTAGCTACGGATCAGTGCAATCCGCAGCTCACGGATCGAACGTCTTGGTCTCGCTCCACGACGCTCCGCAGACGTCGGCCTTGCTGCGGTTCGGGTCGCTCGTGTCGAGGCAGTTGGTGTTCGGCTTACCCTTCGCGGCCGGATCGCGATACTTGAAGCGGAACGTCACCAGCGCGCCCGGCTGCGGCGGCGTGGCGAACATCGTCGCCGTGAACACGGCGCCCTTGCTGGCGTCGAGCTTCCCGACCCCGCCGCAGATCGCAGGCGACGTGACGCCGACTTTCACGGAGCCTTGCCAGCTGAGGACACTGTTCGCGTCGCCGGTGGGCAGCCAGTCCTTCGCACCAGCCGGATTGTGGAACGTCATCGTGGCGAGCGGGACGATGACCGTGTCCGTACCGCCGTTCGAGCATTTCCCGGTGATCGTGACCTGGCCCATCACGGTGAGGTCGGTCTTCACGTTGCTCTTGAGGCTGTAGCCCCCGTTCACCCAGTCGCCGTTCGAGATCTTGATCGCGCCCTCCATCGACGACGGCCCGATCAGGGCGCTCTTGGTGCTGCGGCTGATGCACTGGTTCGTGCACGAGTCGCTGTCGATGCTGTTCCCGTCGTCGCATTGCTCGCCGTCGTTGACGATGCCGTCGCCGCAGAAGGTGCAGTCCGCCCGGCAGACGTTGCCGTTCGGCAGGGTGCCGCCCGCGGGCATGCACGTCGGATGCGGGTTGCCCATGCACGTCTCGGTGCAGTCGACCTGGAACTGGCTCGACCCGGTGATGTTGGTGACGTTGACGGTGTTCCCGTTGACCAGCGTCGCCGTGCCGGTGATCGAGCACGACCGTCCCGCCAGCAGCGGCACCGACTGCGTCACCGTGACGTCGAAGGTGCCGACGAACTGACCCTGGATCGCGCCGATCGGCATCCCGCTCACCGACCCGGGGAAGGAGTTCACCGACCCGTCCGTGCAGAGCGCGGTCACGCTGTACGTCACGGTGAACGGCAGGTTCTCCAGTTCCCCACCGGTGAAGTGCAGGGCGATGGTGCTCGACGTGCAGTCGGGCGTCGCGATGGCGGAATCGATGTGATGCGCCAGCGCCGGAGTGGCCGAGAGCGCGACGAGCGCGAACAGCGTGGTCAGTCTGCTGCCGAACCCTCGCAGCATGCCTGCTAGCATCGCTCGGAATGCGGGTCGGGTCGGCAGCAGCGCGATGACGGATCGATGGAGCGGGGCAGCCGGTTTCATGATCTCGATACCTCCTGGTTTTCAGCGTCGCCGTTTCGAATTGCCGAAGTCTGCGCCACCGCGCAGCTCGACGAGGCCGTATGCAGCGACGTACGCCTGTGGCGCGTCGCAGTCAACGTAGGTCGCCGCAGCGGGGCGCATGGCATCGATCAATCATCTCGCCTGTGACGTTTCTTTGACGGGCGGACGAATTTCACTGGGACACGGCGCGCGACGCCATGGCGTTTGCGCCATGCGATCGATCGGGGATCGAGGCCGGGCGGCCGCCGCTGTGTCACCGGTTGTCAGCTGCGGGACAAAAGTGTCGCTTTGACGCCGGGATTCGCGCGTCCTGCGTGACGCTGTGCTGGTCCGTTGCTTGCTCCCGGACTCGTGGAGCCTCGCCAGCTCCGCGACACATGAGCCAACCATCCATCACCCGTGCCCGGTCGCGGCCCACGCGGGGACAGGTCGTCATGCTGCTGGCGTTCCTGCTGCCCGTGCTCGGCGGCAGCGTGGCGCTGTCGATCGACGTCGGGTCGATGTTCCAGCTGAAGCGCCGGCTGCAGACGGCCGCCGATGCGGGTGCCATGGCCGCCGCCCAGGAGCTGAAGCGGTCGAGCAGCGACACCCGCATCTCCGCTGCGGTGCTCGCCGACGTCGCGTCCAACGGCTTCTCGAACGGCGGCGCCAACACGGTGACCGTGAACCGTCCGCCGACGACCGGGGCCAAGAAGGGGAACAGCAACTACGTCGAGGTGAAGGTCCAGCAGGCGGCGCCGACGTTCTTCATGCGGTTCCTCGGGCTCCAGACGACGAACGTGTCCGCCCGCGCCGTGGCCGGCCTCGTCGCCGGACCGACGGCGTGCATCTACGCGACCACGCTCAACCTGAGCGGCGGCTCGGAGATGGACCTGAACTGCGGCGTCATCGTGAGCGGGACCGGCTCGGGTTCCGTCGTGAACAGCGGCGGCTCGTGCATCAACGCGAGCTCGATCACGCTCGCCGGCTCGAGCCCGGGCGGCTGCCTGTCGCCAACACCCGAAGTGAACGCGACTCTCGATAGCGATCAGGTCGACCCGCTCGCGAACATGGCGGCGCCGTCGTACGCGGGCTGCGACTATTCGTCCAAGGTCACCGTGAACGGGGGCTCGGCGACGCTCTCGCCGGGCGTCTACTGCCAGGGGATCGACATCAAGGGCGCAACCGTGACCTTCTCGCCGGGGCTCTACATCGTCGGCGGTGGGCTCTCCGCCTCGGGCGGAAGCTCGGTTCTGACCGGCACCGGGGTGAGCTTCTACTTCACGCAGAGCTCCACTGGGTCATGGGTCGTCCCCGTCAACTTCAGCGGCGGCGGCTCGTACTCGTTCTCCGCCATGACCAGCGGGGCGCTCCAGGGCGTGGTCTTCTTCTCGGATCGTAATACGCCGACCAATCTGAAGCCCACGGTGTCGGGCGGTGGCGACACCGCGTTCGACGGGGCCCTGTACTTCCCCGGGCTGGAGATCGTCTACTCCGGCGGAAGCGGGCTCGTGCGCCCGCCGTGCACGGTGATCATCAGCTCGAAGATCACGATGTCGGGCGGCAGCGCCGAGGCGACGCTCGACAGCACCCAGTGTACGGACGTGACCGTCGCCGCGCTCAAGATCGGCGCCATCATCGAATGACGATGGCCACGCGCCGGCAAGGTGCGCGTCCCCGTGCGCGGGCAGGGCAGGCGACGATGGAGCTCGGCTTCGCGCTTCCGTTCCTGGCCGCCATGCTCGTCGGGACCATGGACTTCGGCCGCCTGTTCTTCGACTCGATCTCGGTGGCGAGCGCAGTCCGTGCCGGCCTCCAGTTCGGGACGCTCAACAGCGCGAACAGCACGAACGCGAGCGGCATCGTCGCCGCGGCAACCCAGGACGCCGTCAACACCACCGGCCTCACGATCACCACGGCGCGCTACTGCCAGTGCGCCGACGGGAGCTCGATCGACTGCACGCTCAAGTGCACGGGGAACGTGGCTCCGGAGATCTACATCAGGGTGAAGGCGGCGAAGGTCTTCCAGACGCTCCTCGCCTATCCCGGGATCCCGTCGTCCGTGAACCTGTCCCAGCAGGCGGTGATGCGGGTGCGGTAGATGCGTCCCATCGCACATGCAAGCCGTCGGGCGCGGCGCGGCTCCCGCGGCAACACGATGGTCGAGTTCGGGATCATCCTGCCGCTCTTCCTGACGGCGATCTTCGCCGTCATCGAGTTCGGGCAGGCCATCTGGATGTTCAACGGCGTCGCCGAGGCGGCGCGCGAGGCGACGCGCTACGCGGCCACCAACGGCTCGAGCAGCGCGACTCCCGCGACCGCGCAGAAGGTCACCGACAAGGTGAAGAGCGCGCTCACGTGGCTCGATCCGACCAAGGTCACGGTGACGACGACCTGGAACCCGGACAACAAGGCGGGGAGCACGGTGCAGGTCCGGGTGCAGTACAGCTTCGTCCCGACGCTTCCCCTCGTGCCGATCAACACGCTCGCGTTCTCGAGCACGTCGAAGCTGACGATCTCGTACTGAGCGCCGTGCGGCCGGCGAGGCGCGCCGACCACGACCCGCGCGCGACGCGCCGGCACCGTGCGGCCGTCCGCCGCGGCGCAGGACGCCGCCGGACCCCGTCGCCCGTCGTGCACAGGCACGCCGCGATGGCGGATGGGTTACGACGACGTCGGCTCTTCGGGGCGGGCCAGATGGAACTTCTGCAGGCGCCGGGCGAGCGCCCATCGGCTGATGCCGAGGATCTTCGCCGCGCGCCGTTGGTTCCAGTGGACCTCGTCCAGCACCCGCTCGATGTGCCGCCGCTCGACGTCGCGAAGCGGCGCCAGCTGGGGCTCTTCGTCGGGGCGGCCCATTGTGTCGTGGGCCGGGAAGTCGTTCATCTGATGTTCCACCTCTTGCTGCGTGTGTGCCCGTCCGGAGCGGACGGACGAGATGCATTGTGCGCCCGATTTCGCGCCGCGCAACCCGGACCTAGGTCCCGGTGGTCGGTCGTCCGACCGCTGCGGTTGACGGAGGCCCGTCGAGACGTCATCCGTGGCCGGTGTCGGTGTCCGTCGGCTCGCTGCCTCGCTATTTCTTCACCGCGCGCGCGCTCCAGGTGCTCCGGCACCTGCCGAGCTTCGCCCGGCTGTACTGGCGCCTGTTCCGCGACCGGCGGGTGTCGATCTGGCCGAAGATGCTGCTCGTCCTGACGCTCGTCTACGTCGTGTCGCCGCTCGACGCGATCCCGGACTTCATCCCCGTGATCGGCGAGATGGACGACCTGGCGGTCGTGCTCGGCGGGCTCTGGCTGTTCGTCCGCCTGTGTCCCCCGGCGGTCGTACGCGAGACCGTACACGCGATCGCGGCGGGAGAGAGCCGGCATGGGTAGGGTCGCGCTCGTCGGCGTCGCGGTCGCGGCCGTCGCGGCGATCGCGCTCCTCGGGATCGGCAGCGGGCTGTTCGTCGACGCGCTCTGGTTCGGGCAGCTCGGGTATCTCGGCGTCTTCCGGACGGCGCTGGTCGCGAAGGTCGCGTGCTTCGCGCTCGCGTTCGCCGTCTGCTGGGCGGTCGTCGCGGCGTTCGGGCTGGCGGCCGTCCGGCAGACGCGCGGCCGCGGCGTCGTGCAGCTCGTCCGCCGCTTCGGCGACGGGCCGATGAGCCTACCCGACCTGATCGCGCCGGTCGCCGACCGGCTGCCGTGGCGGGCGCTCGTCCTCGTCGCGTCGGCGGTGGTCGCGCTGGTGACGGCCGCGGCGCAGGTGGGAAGCTGGGAGACGTATCTCCTCTGGCTCCACGGCGGCACGTTCGGGGTCACGGACCCGCTCTTCGGCCGCGACGCCGGCTTCTTCGTGTTCGCGCTGCCGGCGTACCGGGCGCTGCTCGATGGTGCGCTCGGCGTCGTCGTGCTGTCGGCGCTGATCGTCGCCGCGGTGCTGTGGCTCCACGGCGGGCTCGACTTCCGCCGGGCCGGCTATCTGATGCCGCCCGCGGCGCGCAGCCTGCTGTCGCTGCTGCTCGCGCTCTTCCTGCTCGGGAAGGCGGCGGGCTACTGGCTCGGTCGCTACGATCTGCTGCTCGAGCCGTACGGCGCGGTGTTCGGCGCGGGCTGGACGGCGGCGCACGTGAAGCTGCCGTTCCAGTGGCTCCTCGTCGCGACGGCGCTGCTCGGCGCCGCGCTCGCCGCCGCGAACGTGCGCGCGCAGGGCTGGCGGCTGCCGCTCGCGGCCGTCGTGCTCGTGTTCGGCGCCGCGCTCGCATCGTCGATCCTGCCCGACGTCGTACAGCGCTTCCGCGTGCGACCGGACGAGCTCCGCCTCGAGCGTCCGTACCTCGCGAACAACATCGCGATGACGCGGCGGGCGTACGGGCTGGAAGCCATCCAGCCGCGCCCGTTCCCGGCGGCGCAGGTGCTCGACCAGGCCGCCGTCGCGCGCAACCAGGCGACGTTCGACAACGTCCGGCTCTGGAACCCGGGGCCGCTCCTCGACACCTACCGCCAGCTCCAGCTGATCCGCCTCTACTACGAGTTCAACGACGTCGACGTCGACCGCTACGCGCTGCGCGGCGGGCGGCGCCAGGTCATGCTCGCCGCGCGGGAGATCTCGCCGGCGCTGCTGCCGAAGAACGCGCGCACCTGGGTGAACGAGCGGCTCCAGTTCACGCACGGCTTCGGCGTCGTGATGAGCCCGGTGACGGACGTCGAGGGCGAGGGCCTGCCGCGCTTCTTCGTGAAGGACATCCCGCCGCAGTCGTCCGTCGGCATCGACGTCGGACAGCCGCGCATCTACTTCGGCGAGAAGACCGACGGCTACGTGGTCGTGAACGCGGCGGCGGAGGAGTTCGACTATCCGAAGGGCGAGCAGAACGTCACCAGCGGCTACGACGGCAAGGGCGGCGTGGCGCTCGGGTCGCTGCTGCGGCGGGCGGTGTTCGCCTGGAGCTTCGCCGACGTGAACCTCCTCATCTCCGGGAATCTCCGGGCGGACAGCCGCATCCTCTTCCGTCGTGCGATCGGCGACCGCATCGCGACGATCGCGCCGTTCCTGATGCTCGACCACGATCCGTACGTCGTCGCCTCGGGCGGACGGCTCTACTGGATCCAGGACGCGTACACGACGGCGAGCACGTTCCCGTACTCGGAGCCGATGCGCCAGCCGGACCTGAACTACGTCCGGAACTCGGTGAAGGTCGTCGTCGACGCGTACGACGGCACGGTGACGTTCTACGCGACGGACGAGCACGAGCCCGTGCTCGCCGCCTACGCGCGCATCTTCCCAGGGCTCTTCCGCCCGTTCGCCGACATGCCGGCGGATCTCCGCGCGCACGTCCGCTATCCGGAGGACCTCTTCCTCATCCAGGCCGGAATCTACCGGACGTACCACATGACCAACCCCGACGTGTTCTACAACAAAGAGGATCTCTGGAGCTTCCCGACGGACAACAGCGGCGCGACGCGCGCGATGGTCGAGCCGTACTACGTGACGATGAGGCTTCCCGGTGGCACGGACGAGGAGTTCATCTTGATGGAGCCGATGACGCCGTCCAACCGGAGCAACATGGTCGCGTGGCTCGCCGCGCGCTGCGACCCGCCGCAGTACGGCGAGCTCGTCGAGTACGAGTTCCCGAAGGAGCGGCTGGTCTACGGCCCGCAGCAGATCGAGGCGCGCATCGACCAGGACACGACCATCTCGCAGCAGCTGTCGCTCTGGAACCAGATGGGCTCGAAGGTGATCCGCGGCAACCTGCTCGTGATCCCGGTCGAGGATTCGGTCGTGTACGTCGAGCCGCTGTACCTCCGATCGGAGCAGGGACAGATCCCGGAGCTGAAGCGGGTCATCGTCGCCTACGACGACCGCGTCGCGATGGCCCCGACGCTCCCGGCGGCGCTCGCGGCGGTCTTCGAGCCGGGCGCCGTCCCGGCGCGCGCGGTGGAGGCGCCGGCGCCGGCCGCCGCGGCGCCGCCGCAGGCCAACGCGGAGGGCGACGCCCGCGCGCACTACCGCGCCGCGCTCGACGCCCTTCGCGCCGGTGACTGGTCGGCGTTCGGCCGCGAAATGGACGCGCTCGGGAAGTCGCTCGAGCGGTAGTCTTCCGTATGGGGCGGTCACGGCGCCGCTCGGATCGCTGAGGTGCGGCGGGAGTGGGACGGGCGCGCGGGAGCGGCCTCCGATCCGACGGGGGCGACAAGGTGCCGGTCGCGGTGAGGAACGGGACGGGCGTCCACGCCCTCAGGCGACCGGCGCTCGCCCCCGCCGGATCGGAGGCCGCTCCCGCGCGCCCGTCATGCGACGTCGCGGACAGCGTTGCGAGCGCGGCGGCGTGATCGCCGCTTGCGGCGGACTACCGGTCGAGCGGCTTCCCTCGTGTGCGGTAGAAGAGAGCATGGCGGACGACACGACGACGGTTGCGGAGCTGAAGGCGGCGGTGCGGCGGTTCTCGGAGGCGCGGGACTGGGACGCGTTCCACGGCGCGAAGGACCTGGCGATCGGCGTCGCGACGGAGGCGGCGGAGCTGCTCGAGGTGTTCCGGTTCCAGCCGGAGGGCGCGGTCGACCAGCGGATGGCGGAGCCGGAGTTTCGCGCGCGCGTCGAGGGGGAGCTCGCCGACGTGACGTTCTTCGTCGTTCGGCTCGCGCAGCGGTATGGGATTGATCTGTCGGACGCGTGCGCGCGCAAGCTGTCTGTCAACGAGCAGCGGTATCCCGTCGAGAAGGCGCGCGGGAGCAACCGCAAGTACACCGAGTTCTAGACCGACGAGCTCTAGGGTCGGAAGACTAGCGCTCCACGCCGAACGCAGCGGACGGCTTACTCGACGCAGCGGAACAGGTCGGTCACGGGGCGGACGCAGCAGTCGCACGCCGGGAGGCACGGCAGCGTGGTCGTCGTCGTGCTCGGGCCGGTCGTCACCGGGCAGTCGCCGAGCGTCGGCTTGCAGACGAGGGTGAGCTTCTTCACGTCCTTCCGGGCCGGATGGTCGGTCGACTTCGTCGCGACGGTGATCTTGCACGAGCCCTCGCGCTTGCCCTTCTTGCGCGTCTTCACCGTGACGCCGACGACGTCGCCGCAGACGGCGTTCGTGCCGTCGGGTTTCACGCGCAGCTTGCCGAGGCCGGCGCAGGTGCCCTTCGCCTTCACCTTGCGCTTGAGCGATGCCGCGGGGCACGTGGCGTTGGCCTGGTTCAGGCAGAGCTGGAGCTGGAAGACGCACGTCTTATTGGCGGCCTCCCCGCACACGGTCGCCTCCTGGGCGACGGTCCGGCGCGACGCCTTCACGCGGAGCAGGCAGGCGTCCTCGCCGAAGCCCCGCGCCGCCGAAAGCACGGCGACGGCGCCGACCGCCAGCGCAGCCAAAATACGCCGGATACGCCGGACCGGAGCGGCCCGCGGACGCTGCACGGCGGCGAGCGGTAGCAGGCGGTTGCGCGCGAAGTCAACGGAAAACCTGCGAGGCGCATGCCATGTCGACGGCCATGCGCTTCTTGCTTGACCGCGAGTTCGTCGGCGACGTATCGCAGCCCGTCGGACGCGCGTGCGCCGACGGGCATCGATGGCCACGACACCCAGCGGCGGGCTCCGGGCGCGGCGGGCGATCCGCTGCGCATCGTTCATCGGCTTGCTCGCGCTGGCGGCGCCCGCGCAGGCTCGCACGACCGCGGCCCGGCTGGAGCTGACCGCGGCCGAGCAGGCCGTCGTCCCGTGGGGCTGGCTCGACCTCGGCTACCGCATCACGAGGCTCCAGGCCGGCATCCACGCCGACCTGTACGTTGCCATGGTCACCGCGACGACCGACCGGTGCGTCGCGCCGGACGCCGTTTTCACGGCGACCACGATGGCGGCGGTCGCGCCCAACGTCGCGGTCGAGAACGGGCACGCGACGATCACGAGCGGCGCGCTGCCGGACCAGCTCGGCGCGCAGGTGATGACGCTCTACGGGGTGCTCGTCGTGCCGGGGACGTCGCCGGCCGACGGGGACAACTGGGTGTCGAACCTGGCGACGCTCGACCTCGTCATGGGCGCGCTGTCGCCGAGCCAGCGCGACCTGATCGCCGCGCGCGGCAACCCGCACGCGTACGTGATCCAGTTCTTCCGCGACAGCCATGAGCGCTTCGACACGTGGCTCTACGAGGGCGGCGGCAACGGGCAGGTGTTCCAGTTCGTGAACGGGCGTCCGCTGACGAGCGACGATCCCGACGGACGGGCGAGCGCGAAGATCACCGGCACGCCGGTGGCGTTCGGTCCCGGCCGCTTCGGGCCGGGCACGACGCCCAGAGAGATCCGCACGCTGCTCGGTGATCCCGACCACGTCATCACCGGCCCACCGGGCACGCAGGTGTGGGTGTTCGACGGCAGCCAGATGCGCATCACCGTGGAGAACGGCGTCGTGCGCCAGATCGCGGCCCACTGATGCGGCGTCTCGCACTCGTCGCCGCGGCGTTCGTGCTCGCGCTCGCTGGTCGGAGCGGTGCCGAGACGCTCGCCGAGCTCTGCATCAAGGGTGGCATCACCGTCACGGGGATCGGCCTGACGCGGGCGCAGGCGAAGCAGGGCTTCGATGACAACTGCGCCGCCTACAAGGTCGGCTTTCCGCCCGAGGAGCAGCTTTCCAGCACAGTGGGATCCGAAGCTTGGAATTCACGTGACTTGAAGTCGCGGCCGCACTGACCCTATAGTGAGTCGTATTAATTTAAATCATACCAACATGGTCAAATAAAACGAAAGGCTCAGTCGAAAGACTGGGCCTTTCGTT